>Ga0222658_1000437_pt1 | contig 22542 bp, 28 predicted proteins | sample AntAcemetagen476_FD_179830 | JGI IMG/M metagenome (GOLD analysis project Ga0222658, IMG submission 179830) | Saline water microbial communities from Ace Lake, Antarctica - #476 | ecosystem: Environmental > Aquatic > Non-marine Saline and Alkaline > Saline | place: Antarctica: Ace Lake... | reverse complement strand
ATAGAAGGAAGAAATCGTGATCCAAGATATGTTGATACAGTTGTAAGAGTTTATCGTAAAGCAATAGATAACAGATTGACAAAAACAGAAATAAAAGAATTAATGGATGAATTAAAAAATGTTTACAATAGGGAATTCTCAAGCGGATTTTACTTGGGGCTTCCAACTTCAGATGACTTTGCAACAATTGAACATTCAGCCGCAAAAGAAAAAAAAGAGTACATAGGAAAGGTTATCCATTATTTTAAGGGAGCAGAAGTTGCAACAATAAAGTTGGTAAAAGATTTGAAGATTGGAGATAAATTAGTAATAATAGGAAATACAACAGGATTAGAAAATATAAAAGTTGAATCAATGCAGATAAAAAATAAAGATATTAAAAAAGCAAAAGCAAAAGAAGAGGTAGGAATAAAGCTCCCATTGGTAAGAAAAAACGATGAGGTTTATTTAATAAAAAAGGTTAAAAAATAGTTTTTGTTGTTTTTGTCGTAAATCCAAGTGGAGAAGATATTGCCGCTTGAAATATTTCTTGATAAGAAGCTCCATTCATTGCAAGTTCTGTTATGGTTTTACAGGCATCATTTTTTAAAATACAGAGGGGAATCTTGTCATAATAATCAATACATTCTTCTAATACATTTCCGTTAGAAAGGCCAATTACAAGATAATGTGTACTATTGGAATCCACCCTCAGGCCATCCATAGTTATAATTCCCATTTCTTCGTCTATATTAGGATTTTTCATAATATAGTCAAGTCCGCATCTAGATTTAACAGAGCGAATAATATCTGTATATTTACCGAATTCATTTTTTTCAACCCAGTTTAGAAAGTCTTTATCACGAGACCCTGGAGAATGGGTTTTCTCAAGACTATGCACATACCCTAGTGAGAAATTCCTAGATAGCTGAAGTTGTTCCATGTTGAGAAAAAATGCAGAGAGTATATAAATTTTTATGGGTTGCGTGAGCATAAATCATTTTTACCAAAACATTCTTTAACTTTAAATATTTTATATTTTTATGAAACTAGCAATATTACTCTCAGGAGGAAAAGATTCTCTTTACGCAGCTTATTTAGCAAAAAAAGCAGGAAATGAATTAGTTTGCTCGATAACAATTAATTCAAAAAATTCAGATAGTTTTATGTTTCATACCCCAACGATAAGTAAAACTGTAGCTCAGTCGGACTCGATGGAAATTCCAATTATAATTAAAGTAACAAAGGGAAAAAAGGAAGATGAATTAAGAGACCTGAAAAGTGCAATCAATAAAGCCATAAAAGATTATAAAATAGAAGGCGTGATTTCTGGGGCGATTCAATCGGTTTATCAATCAACGAGAATACAAAAAATATGTAACGAATTAAAAATAGAATCATTTAATCCCCTTTGGCAAAAAGATGAAATTCCTTATCTAGATGAATTACTAAAAAATAAATTTGAAGTAATAATAACCTCTGTAGCAGCTTATCCTCTAGACGAAAAATGGCTAGGAAAAAAGATAGATAAAAAATTCATAAAAGAAATATTACCGTTAGTTAAAAAATACAAAATTCATCCAGCAGGAGAGGGCGGAGAATTTGAAACCTTTGTTCTAAATTGTCCATTATTCAAAAAAGCTTTGAAAGTAAAAGACAGTAAAGTCTCAGGAGAAAATAACGCTTGGAGAATGGATATAAATTTAGAATAAAAAGATTTAAATACATAGTAATAACTAATAGTTATAAGTAAATAACAAAAAGATACAAATATGTTAAAGCAAAAAATAAGACATTCTCCAACTTTAAACACAGTAATAATGGTAGAAGGTGCCATAAAAAATTCAAATGAGAGCACATTAACTGTGGCAGAATTAAAAAGACAACTTCCAAAGCAAGTGAATCATAACACTTTAATTTTAATATTACATTACTTGGAAGAAAGTAATAAAATAATGGTGGGAATGAAGGGTATAACTTGGATTCATAATTCAAATAAAAATTTAAAAAAGGAAATAGAAGAAGGATTAGAGATATAATGAAAAAGGTAAAAATAATTTTATCTCCGCAGGCAAAAAAAGTTTATAGCTATCTCAATGAGCAATCAAAAAATTCTAAAATAGAAAAATCAATATTAAATGCAGTCAATCAAAAAGCTCGATTAATAAAAGAAAATCCGCACTATGGAAATCCAATATCTAAAAAATTAATACCAGAAGAATATAAAAAAAGATACGAAATTTCAAATTTATTCAGAGTAGAATTACCAAATTATTGGAGAATGATATATTCATTAACAAATGGAGAATCATCAATAGAAATAGTGGGATTTGTTTTAGATATTTTTAACCACAAAAGTTATAATAAAAAATTTGGTTACAATTAAATGATACTATTAATTTCAACTTGTAAAAACAAACTTCACGAAAACGAATTTGTAAAACCAATAGAAAAAATATTAAAAGAAGAATCAGTAAAATTTCAAACAAAACATTACTTGAATTTATCAAACAAAATAATTGAATCTTCTAATAAAATAATAATCTGCGGAACATCCTTATCTGACGACGAATTCTTAAAAAATATAAATAAATTTTCTTGGATAAAAAAAACAAACAAATCAATTCTAGGAATATGTGCAGGGGCTCAAATAATTGCTCAAACTTTTAATGCAAAAACACTGAAAAAAACAGAGATAGGATTCTTTAAAGAAAATTTCAAAAAAGATTTTTTAGGAGAGAGGGGTGAAATTGAAGTTTATCATTTACATAATAATTACGCAACTCTTCCAGAAGATTTTGAAAAATACACAAAATCAAAAATATCTCAAGCGATAAAACATAAAACAAAACCAATCTACGCAACACTATTCCATCCAGAAGTTAGAAATAAAAACATAATAAAGAATTTTATTAACAGTAAATAAATTCTAAGATTTTACAAAAAGTTTATAAAATAAAAATAACACATATAAATATGTTAGAGGAATATATTACAAACGGATACTTAAGAACATTTATTATGTTTGTTGCATTATTTTTTATAATTCGGATAGTGGTTCTTATTTTAGAAAAAATTGCAGTGAAGTTAACAAGCAAAACAAAAACAGATTTAGACGATGAACTTATTGCGCGTTCCTCAAAACCATTTACTTTCTTGGCTTTTTTAATAGCACTAAGAATATCGGTACAAGAACTTTCTTTAGCTACAAATATATCTTTAATCATTAATAATTTTATTTATTCTGTAATGGTTTTAGTTATGGCAGTTTTAGCTTACATAATAGTAGACGTAATTGTAATAAATTCTTTCAAGGCTTTAGCAAAAAAGACAAAATCAAATATAGATGATTCAATAGTAACTCTTTTCCATAGCGTTTTAAATGTAGGTTTGGTAATAATTTCACTTCTGTACATATTAGAACTTTGGGGAATTGAAGTAACTCCGCTCTTAGCCGCTATGGGTGTTGGTGGTTTGGCAGTTGCATTAGCACTTCAGCCAATTCTTTCAAATATATTTTCAGGAGCTTCTATGGTTTTAGATCAATCAGTTAAGTCAAAAGATTTAGTTTATTTAAGCGACGGAACAAAAGGGAAAGTTGAAAAAGTAGGGCTAAGAAGCACAAAAATAAAAACTTTTGATAACGAGCTTATTATAATTCCAAATAACAAATTAGCTGATAGTACAATTCAAAACGTAGCACTTCCAGAACCAAAAACTAGAGCAACAGTTCCTTTCGGAGTTGCCTATGGAAGCGATATAAAAGAGGTTAAAGATTTAATAGCAAAAGAAATAAAGTCAATAAAATTAGTTTCAAAAGACGAAGCCGTAATAGTAAGATTTACAGAGATGGCAGATTCTTGTTTAAACTTCAAAGTGTATTTCTATGTAGATAGTTTTGAGAATAGAGCAGACGCAATAGATGAAGCAAATACAAAAATTTACAATGCGTTAAATAAAGCTAAAATAGAAATACCATTCCCACAAGTGGATGTTAATTTAAAGAAGTAATTTTAGTAATTGTTTGTAATCAAAAATAAATCATTTCTCGCAATCATATAGATATTCTGAATCTTTACGTTGGCACAAATTCAAATGATTTAAGTCTTTCCGACCAGTAACTGAAGTAAAATAAATTTGAGCAGGATTATATTTTTTTGTCCAATCAATTACATTGTTAGCAGTTGTTCCTTTTTCAATCAAATCATCGACGATTAACACCCTATTTCCAGAGATACGATTTTCAGAATAATTTAATGGCGCTTGTGCTGGAATCAAAACTTCTTTGTCTTTTCTGCTTACACTAGAATATCTTACTGGAAAAATTTCATCAACTTCCAAAGAATCTGCCATAAAAGCAGCTGGCTCAAAGCCGCCAGAAGCAATAGGGATAATTAAATCTATTTTTTCCCATTTTAATGCATTGGAGAGATCTTTAGAAAAATCGACTATTTGCCTACCATAAGCAGCAAGGTGTCTATATTTGCAAGCATGCCTAGAGCCATATTTTATCAATCTAGATTTATGCGGAGCAATTCTTTCATAAATTTTATCAAAAGGTATTTTTTTATGGTCCTCGTAAAAAGATCCGACAGTCTCTCTAGTGCAATCAATTATAGCATCCAATGTCTCTAATTGACTAATCCAAACTCCCGATGGGGCAGGATTTTCGATTAATCCATCATAATAAAGTTGAGCACTCTTTAAAATAGCTTCCTTAAATAATTTAGGATTCCTTTGTTTTTCAATTTCCTCCAAAAGCCTAGATAGTCCAACTTTACTAGAAATATTATAATCAGCTTTTGATAATGTTTCGACTTTTTTAAGATAGCCTTTAATAGTTGTAATAATAGTATTTTTCATAAAAAATAAGCATATTTAACACTTATAAATATTATTATACTTACAAATTTTTCTCTTAAGAAGAAAAATTTTTCAAAAAACACCAATTCTAAATTTTTTAATCCTTTAAAAAAAGAATTAAAAAATAAAAATAAAAATAAAAATAAAAAACTTTAAGCTGTCCACTCAACTGTAGAACAATACTTATCTTCTTCGTTGATTGTGAAGTAAGCTCTTGCAGTAGCTTCTGTAGGTTCTCCAGCACATCCAATTTTTATAGATTTTGTTAAAGCTATATTACCATCTTCAGATTCACTATTTTCACCAATAGCGATACTTACACCATCCATAGTTTCTTCAGAAACCCCAGGGAGTCTTTTAATAGTAACTGTACATATTCCAACTTCTCCTGTTGGTGGAGTAGCCCCAGGATTAGCCTCAGTAGTCATTTCGTAAGTAACGCTATCAATCTTAATCAAAGCACCTTGACACATATTATTAATATCAATAGAATCACTATTTTTATCCATTATACCGGCGATAACAGTCCAAACAATTCCAATAGCAACAATAGCTAATAAAACTGTAATCAAACTTACAACAACTCCAGATAACCCTCTTTTGTTATTTATCATAATTTTTTTACCTCCTTTCATTTTTTTTCGAGAATAAAATTCCCTAAATATATAAAGAATAATTGTTATTTAAATCTTATCATAGAGCTATTCTTCTTTATTATACATATCGAGAAGCGTAAAATATTCTTTCTTGCTGATTACTTTATCTACTTCGCTAAGTCCTCTGTTTTCAGCCATTTTCAAAAACGCACTAGGTTTATACTTTTTACTAAGTGCTTGTATTGTTGGAAGCCTAGAATCATTCCATCCGGAGTATTTGCCATCTTTAATTTCTTGTGTGATTAGAGAAGCCTTAAGTATTAAATCTGTAAATTTATATTTACCGGTAAATCCAGTCCATGGGGCCTTCTTCCCAAATATTTTATACATCATCTCTTGTCTTTTGGAATTATCTAAATGATCTTTTCCACGTATAATGTGAGTCATCTTCATTTCAATATCATCAGTAGTAACGCTCAAATTCATCAATGGCCAAACTCGATATTTATTCTTTTGAATAGGATGCAAGGCTTCATTAATTCTAGCTAAAGGAAAATCTCTCATGGCAGGATTTGGATTTTCCATTCCTCCATATTCTTCTGGCGTTTTAAATCGCAAAACGGCCTCTCCAACCTTAAAGCCTTCTTTGTTAAACATTTCCCCCCATCGCTTTTTATTTTCATCAATATTTAAACTTCGACATGGACATTCTTTTTTATCTTTAGCAATTTCTCTAAAGTTATCCCCACTGCAAGAACAAACATAAGCATTCCCACCATCAATTAATTTTTCAGCATATTTATAATAAATTTCCATTCTTTCAGATTGAATAAATATTTCACAATTTCCTTCAGTTAACCATTTAGAATCTTCCTTAATCATCTCGTAGGCTTCGGGCAAAATATTTTCAGGATTAGTGTCCTCAATTCTAACAATTAATTTTCCTTCATATTTTTTATAGTAAGCATAAATTAAAGAAAGTGTAGAAGCATGACCAACATGAAGACCACCAGATGGAGACGGAGCAAATCTCATAACTATTCCATTTTCTGCATTAGGTAGTTCTTGTAATCCTTCTCGAATTTCCCTTTCCGAAATAATTTCTTCTAATTTTTCAAATTCTTTTTTTTGCTCTTCTATACTGAGTTTCCCTATTTCTTTAATAATTTCTTGAACTTTTGGCATAATTTCTTTTACTTCAGATTTCTCTAAGCCCTCATTGAATAAAGCACTAATAACGGCTCCAGGGTTAGCCTTGCCACCGTAAGCGGTAGAATTCTTTAAAGCATAAGCCTTAATTTTTTTATCTATATTTTCTATATTCATAATAAAAGGTATAATTGAGGGTTTTTATATTTTACATTTTATAAGTTTACTGGTCAAAAATTACCCACCGTAAAGGCTTTTAAAGAAAAATAGGGTTATTTTACTATGAATAAAGAAGAAGAAACTCCATTATTAGAAACTCTTGAAAATATTGGTCATGCAATTAGCTCATTTTTTTGCCCAAAAGCTAAGGGGGTTAGTTTAATTATTCCTGCATACAACGAAGAAAAGACTATCAAAAATGTTATAGAAAAGGCTCAAAAGGTTAGTGCTATTTCTGAAATTATTGTTATTGATGATGGAAGTAAAGATAAGACTGCACGAATATCCAAGGCTTGCGGAGTGGATGTTATTACTCATCATAAAAATCTTGGAAAAGGTGAAGCCTTGAAAACTGGAATTTTTCATGCAAGTGGAGAAATATTATTATTTTTAGATGCCGATTGGGAAAATATAACAAGTGGAAAAATATGGGCTATAATTAAACCTATTTTAAAAGATAGGGCAGATTTTGTTAAAGCTGCTTTCAATCTCCAAAGGGGTCGTGTTACTGAATTTGCGATTAAACCCATAATGAAGGTATTATATCCAGAAACTTCTTTCGAACAACCAATTAGTGGACAATTTGCTGGGAAAAAAGAATTTCTCGAGAAAGTCCAAATTGAACCTAGGTGGGGAATCGATATAGCAATTTTACTTGATGCTATTAAAGAGGATCTGCGAATTGTTGAAGTCCATGTGGGAGAAATCGTACACAAGGGTAGGACATCCGATGAGAAAGCAGAAATGTCAAAGCAGGTAATGGAGACTATTTTAAAAAGAGCAGGAATGATTTGCGATAACCATAAGGCAATAATTTTTTCTGAAAAAACTATTCTGAGTCCTATTTTTGAAGATAAGGCTAAGAGGTTCTTGGAAATTTTAAAGTCAAAAAAGATAAAGATAATACTTTTAAGTTCTGAAGAAGTCGACTCCGAATTTAAAAAGTGCTTTGATGTTGTTTTGGATAATAATCCCGACATTACTGAAAAAAATTCTAGAATTGTAAAATCTATATTAAAGAAAGAAAAAATTTCTCTTGGAGATACTGTTTTAGCTGTCAATTCTAAAGGGTTTGAAGACATTATTGATAAAGTTTGTTTATCTTTCTGTTTTAAATCAGCGCCCGAAGAAATAAAGGAAAATTCTCAATTAATATCAAGTTTGAGTGATATCTTGATGTATTTAAAATGATTATATCTAGTGTATTGATTCCGGCATATAATTTAGAAGAATATATTAGAGAGGTCATTAAGTCCGAGTTGACTCAAAAATATCAAAACTTTAAATCAACAACCGTAAGGGGTTGCTTAACTAACAACATATTAGAAATTACTAAAAAAATAGCTTACGAGGTTTATTTTAAATGAAGATACTTTGTTTAGCTTGGTTTTATTACCCCAAAATAGGAGGAGTGGAAAGTGTTTCAAAAATCATAAATGGTAAGCTTATTGAGAAAGGGCATGAGGTAATTGTTGTAACTTCGGGTGAAAAAGAAGAGTTTGAAATGGTTGATGGGGTAAAAGTTATTCGAACTCCAAAATTAATTCCTGGACAAAGAATTGGTCCAGAATTTAAAATATGGGCTCGCGATTTGATTTCTCAAAATTTCGATTTAGTTCATTGTCACAATTTTTCTTACAATTTTAATCCTGAAAAATCATTAGAGATATTGAAGGTTTGTCGTGAGCTAAAAATTCCAAATATAGAACATGCTCATAATGCGCAGTTGAAATGTAGTGAGAAAACTAGAGAGATTATATTGTCTTCTTGGAGTAGGATTATTTGTGTTAGTAATTTTGTTAAAAAACGATTTATTGAACTGGGTGTTGATTCTAAAAAAATTAAGGTGATTCATAATCCATTAGATTTGGATTTGTTTGATCCTAAAAAGGTTGATGAGGATGAGGTAAAAAAATTAAAATTAGATATTGCCAAAGAAGGGGAAGTTATTATTTTTTTTCCAGGGAGAGTTGTTAGGATGTCTCTTGATGAATTTGGTGAACAAAAGCAGTTTAAGAGTGTTGTTTATGCTCTTAAAATCTTAAAAGAAAAGGGGATTAAGTTTAAATTAATCATACCTAGCGTTAAGGGTTCTATGAGTCTGGTTGATTGCAGAGAAAATAAGCGAGAGAAAATTGTTGATGATTTTTTGAAAGAAAATGGGATTTACGAAAATGTTTATATTTTTCCTAGGGATTTAAAACTTGAAAACATGCCACTTGTTTATCAAGCTTGCGATATTGTTTGTCTACCCTCATTAAAAGAGACTTTTGGGATGGTCTATCTAGAGGGACAAGCAATGGGAAAAGTAGTTATTGGGGCAAGGAGCGGAGGAGTCAGTGAAGTAATCGACGAAGGAAAGACGGGATTTTTAATTGAAGAAAAAAACGTGAAGGAACTTGCTAATTATCTTGAAAAATTAAGTACCCACAAAAAACTAAGAGAAGTTATGGGAAAAAGAGGCAAGAAAAGAGTTAAGGAATTATTTAATAAGGAAAAAATGATTAAAAATTTATTAAAAATTTACAAGAATATCTTGAAAAACTGATAACGTTATAAGTGTGTTTTTCTTGCTTTTTTTATGATTCATGTATATTTAGTTCGCCATCCTGAAACAAAAAGAAATATTAACAATAAACTCACGGGCTGGGAAAATACTCATTATAGTAAAAAGGGGCATGCTCAATTTAAATCAATTGTTGAATTTTTTAAATCAAAAAAGAAACCTATTTTTTCTAGTGATTTATCTCGAGCAAAACGATTGGGGGTGGCAATTTCTAAAAATAATAATATGCCTATTTGTTTTTCAAAAAACTTAAGGGAGAAAAATTTTAAAAAAACAAAGCCATATGACTTTAGTGATACGGAAGAAGAGTTTACTAAAAGAGTTAAAAAATTTTTTATTCAGCATAACGTAAAAAATATGATTGTTGTTTCGCACGCAGGTACAAATATTGAGCTTAAAAAATTTTATAAGAAATTTTGTCCTCAAGAAGAAATGGTTTTGGATAGAGTTACCCTTTTAAAAATTCCTAAAAATCTTATAAAAGAAAGTAATAAAAAGGGAAAAGAACTGATAAAATAAAATGATTTTTGAAAACATTGTGATATCTGATACTAGTTTTAGGGAGATTTTTACATTTTTTATAACTATTGTTGTTGGTATTTTTATTTCAATAATTGCTAGATTTCTAATAAAAAGACTTGCAAACATTTTAATCTATCCTCCAGTTAGAAAATCTTCTCCAAAAAATTATAAAAAAGCTATAAATATAGTAAATATAACTACCTTGATTGTACAATGGGTCATTATTTTTATTTTTATATTCCAAGCTCTCTCGGTATTTAAAATTTTTATATTCCAAGAAATAGTTAGAATATCAATCGGAATAATGCCTAAACTTGTTATTGCACTTTTTATTATAGTTATAGGAATTATTCTCAATGCTATTTTTTCTAAAAAAATACTAGAAATCAATTTTGAAAATAATATTTTAGTTTCTAAGATTTTTGGATTTGTTTTTATGTTTGCTGTTGTTCTATCCGCGCTAGAAGTTGTGAATATAAAACTTACTCCTTTTATGGAGCTATTTAAAGTATTTCTATATACTATTGGATTGGCTCTTGCAATTGGTATTGGACTTGCATTAGGACATGCACTAAAACCAGAATTAGAAACTATAATAAATAATATAAAAAAAAAGAAATAATAGTATTCTCAATTTAATATGTTTAGAAATATCTATATATATGCAAAATAAAATATGATTTCTTTTGCTTATTTCCCAGTGATAAAAATATTTCAGAGGAATTAAAAACAGATTTTAATAAAGAATTTAAAAAATAGCCAGGAGTAAGTTTTATAATTTTCTAAATTCCTCTAACATCTAATTCGTTATTGACAACTGCAACGGTTTGACTGGCAAAATAAACAAAAGGTCCAACTGAAATTCCATCCATTTTTTTCTTTAGATGTTTTAATTCTTTTTTTGGTATTCCATCTTGATCTCCAAGAATAAATGCACAATCATCTTTTATTTTTACATCTCTTAATGATTCCCCTTTCTTGTCCAAAATAAAGCATTGAACATCCTCTTTTTGTAATTCATCAATTACTTTTTGAAGAGATTTTTTTTCAATAAAACATCCAGGAAAAACCTCTTTTTTCTCTCCTTCTTTATATTTGTATAAAAGTTTTTTTATCAAATTCCCAACATCTTTTTTTGATATTACCGACTCATCAGTTATAGTTATCTCTATATGCTTTGGAGGATCGGGCATTCCGTATAAAAGAAAATGGAAAACAACATCTTTTCTAAAATCATTAGATAAATAAACAGCTTGTATAAAAGAGTGAATAGCAATATCAATTCTTCCAGCTTTCATTAAATTGCCCTGGGAAATAACCTTTCCAGATGTAGTCCCTTCTTTTGAAAAATATATAAAATGTCTCATAAATTAAAAAATATTTTCAGTTATTAAAGTCTTTTCATTAGGGTTAAATGATTAAGGTCTGCTGCTTCTTCAACAATTTTTATAATATGCCGAATAATATGAATTAGTTCGGGGTTCTTTGAATTTATTTTCATAGAGTTTTTTCTAACTGTATCTCGAATTTTATGAACATCTTTACTTTTTTTAGAAGAAAAAGCATAGTATAAATCAAATGATCTAGAAAGTCCCTCGAGAGAAAGTTCCATAAGATTTTTTATTTCTTTTGTTTTTTTGGGTTTATGCTTTATATTAGTTTTCCAAAGTCTTTGAATTTCGTCCCCAATTTGCTCTAATGCATAAGAGTAAGTAAAAATAATTCTACCATCAATAGAGTTAGGATAAGACATTTTATTTATTGAGCGTTGAAGATATAGGCAAAATTTATTTACTTCTCTATCTCTATTTAAAAGACTCTCTGGGGTTTCTTCTTCTTTTCCAAAAATATCATCAATGGCAGATCTAAAAAAAGATAAAACTATTTGAAAAACTCTTTTAAAAATTTCATCTAAATTAGAATATCCCCCAAAATTTAAATCTTTAAGTGTGTAATTGGGTCGATCTTCTTTAATTAGGGCATATCCGATCATTTGATTAAGAATAGGAATAATTTTTTGAGAAATATTTTCATTTGAGATTAATTTAATTTCATCAACCCCTCTTGCATAAAGTGAAGTTAAATGTCGATGTATACTTTTTTCATCAAGTTCAGAAATATCTAGTTTTACAGATTCCCCGAGTACTCTTTCATTGGAACGAATAATTAAATCTTTTTCTTTTTCTTCAACCTCAACTTCAGAATTTTTGTTAAGTCCATTATCTCGAATCCATTTAATTGGAAGAGTTAAGGTGTATGCTTGATTTGCTTGACAGATTATTTTCCTTTTCATGGTATTTATAGTATTTATATAAATAATATAAGAAATATATAAAGCTTTTTATTGGCATATTTATTTATGAAATATATAGATTTTCACACACATACAATATATTCTGATGGAGAAAATACTCCAGTGGAAGTTGTAGATTTGGCAAAGGCAAAAGGATTAGAAGTCTTAGCAATAACAGATCATGATCATGTACAAGGATATTTTGATGCGAAAAGCCACGCAAAAAAAGTAGGAATAGAACTATTACCAGGTTCAGAAATAACAACGGATGATTACCATATTTTGGGTTTGGGAGTTAATCCAGGAAACGAAAGTTTTCTAGAGTTTTTATTATACTCAAGAAATCTTCAAAGTGAAGGAGTGTATGGAGAAGTTGAAGAATTAAAAAAAGTAGGAATACCAATAAGTTTTGAAAAAGTAAGAAGATTCTCACCAAAAGCAAGATTGGGAAGTGGAAATATAATAGAAGCGTTATTAAAAGATCCAGAATGTAAAGAATATTTTTTAAAAATTCTAGGAGGAGAAGTGAGCAGAAGAGAGTTGTATAAAGATTATGTAAAAAGAATTGGTAAAAGATTCACTGGGTCAAAAAATGTGGAAGTAAGTGATGCAATAAAGGAAATACATAGAGCTGGAGGAATAGCAGTTCTGGCTCATCCGTTTAAGGATGTGGGTAATATGAGCGAAGTGGATAATCTAGTAGAACTTGGTTTAGATGGGATAGAGATTCAGCCAAATTATGGAGAAAAAAACATACCTTATGAAAAGTATGCTAGAAAAAAAGGATTGTTAATTACTTATGGTTCAGATTTTCATGGAAAAAAAATCGAAAGGCCGCTTCTTTTAAGAGGAGAAAATAGGTTTGATTTTAATAAGGCTTTTCCAGTTTTAGCTTAACTTCCAAAAGATATACTTTAGAGTATGCAAAAAATTTAAAAAAGAAAACAGGTATTAATATTTATGAAAACATTGGTTTTCTCTTTTCTTAGTATGAGAAATGATAATTAAATTGAGGTAAAAAAAATGACAGAAGAAGATACAACAAACACTGAAGAAGTTTCTGGCGAAGAAGCAGTTGAAGCTATCGAAGAGGAAAAAGCTGAAGTTGAAGCCGAAGAAGCTGAAGAATCTAACGACTCCGAAGAAGAATCTGAAGAATCTAACAACTCCGAAGACGACTCCGAAGAAGAAGCTGACGACTCCGAAGACGACTCCGAAGAAGAAGCTGAAGAATCTGACGACACTGAAGAAGTTTCTGGCGAAGAAGCAACTGAAGCTATCGAAGAAGAAAAAGCTGAAACTGAAGAAGCTGAAGAATCTAACGAAGAATCTGAAGACAAAACTGAAGAATCCGAAGAAGAATCTAACGAAGAGGACAAAGAATAAGTTCTCTAGTTTTTTATTTTATTTTTATAATTTTTAAGGGGGGTTTCCCCCCTGGTTTTTATTTTTGATATCAAAATAATGTGTAAAGTTTAAATAGGACAATATTCTGTTTAATATATGAAGTTTACAATAAGGGGGACAACTTTACCAATTTTAGATATGGAGCTTTCTCAGGGGGAGTCAGTTTTTAGTGAATCTGGAGGTATGGCATGGATGAGTTCAAATATAGAGATGCAGTCAAACATGAAGGGAGGATTTATGAAGGGGATAGGAAGAGCAATGAGTGGAGAATCTTTATTTATGACTAATTATACATGTTCAGAGGGAACTGGAATTATTTCTTTTTGTCATGAACTTCCAGGAAAAATTGTACCATTAACATTAGCCCCAGAACAATCTATAATTTGCCAGAGGGATGCTTTTATGGTTGCGGACCAGGGTGTGGATTTAAAAATGGAGTTAACTAAAAAATTAGGAGCTGGAATGTTTGGAGGAGAAGGCTTTTTTTTACAAAGAATAACTGGCCCAGGAAATGCTTTTTTAGAATTAGCAGGAGAAATAACAGAATATAATTTAGAAGAAGGGCAGATGTTAAAAGTTGACCCAGGCTATATTGGGGCATTTGAGCCAACAGTAACTTATGATATATCAAGAATAAAAGGAGTAAAAAATATGTTATTTTCGGGTGAAGGAATTTTTCTTGCAACCCTTACTGGTCCAGGAAAAATTTGGCTTCAATCAATGCCACTTTCAAGTTTAGCTAAAAAAATAATTCCATATATTCCAAAAAAGAGATAAAATGCATAATATATTCAAATTTATAATAGGATTAGTAATTACTTTTTTTTCAGTAATAATTCTTTGTATAGCATTTTTAATTTTCTCTCCAGCTATCTTAGGAGTAACTTTTATATGGGTTTCTGTTTTTGCCGTAGGGGCGATTGTATACGCGATAATTTTATTTTTTACAGCAATTTGGTATTTTTTTAGAAATGAACCAGTAAAGAGAAAAACTAGTAAAAGTGTAAGGTTTTCTATAAAACAAGGAAAAGAAATTTAAAATAATTAATTATTCTTTTGAAGCTTTTTTAACAGCATTTGCAACAACATCAATTAATCTAGGATCAAAAGGCGAAGGAATAATGTATTTATTTCCAAACTTAAAATTATCTATATTGTGAGCTTTTTTTACTTCTTCTGGGATATATTCATCTCTCGCTAATTCTGCCAATGCTTCCGAGGCTGCAATTTTCATTTTCATAGTTATTTTTTTTGCTTTTGCGTCTAGAGCTCCTCTAAAAATATAGGGAAATCCTAAAACATTATTTATTTGATTGGGATAATCAGATCTTCCAGTCCCCATAATAAATGGATTTTCTCCCATTGCTTCCAAAACATCTTCTGGATATATTTCAGGAGTTGGATTTGCCATAGCAAAAATAGCAGGATAATGATTCATTTTTTTTATCATATCTTTTGATAAAACATTTCCTTTTGAAACTCCAATAAAAACATCGGCCAATCCAAGAGCTTCTCCGAGTGTTATTTTTTCCGTTTCAATGGCGTGACGAATTTTAAATTCATTAATATCTTTTCTTTTTTTTGAAATAACTCCTTTGCTATCAATCATTAATATATTTTTTGCCCCATCATTTTTTAGCATATCAGCAATTCTTATTCCAGCAGCTCCAGCCCCATTTATTACAATTTTTAAGTCCCCAATATATTTACCAGAAAGAATACAATAATTTTTTATTGCAGCCAAAACTATTATAGCAGTTCCCCATTGGTCGTCATGAAAAACGGGAATATCTAATTCTTTTTCTAATCTATCTTCAATTTCAAAACATTCAGGAGCTTTAATGTCTTCTAAATTTATTCCACCGTACATTAAAGCTATAGATTTGACAATTTCTATAAATTTCTCTACATCTAAAATTCCATCCTTTCTAACATTCTCAATTGGAACAGGCCAAGAATTAATTTTTCCAAATTTTCTAAAAAGTGCAGCTTTTCCTTCCATTACGGGAATACTTGCTCTTGCCCCTATATTCCCAAGCCCCAAGACTGCAGAACCATCAGTTACAATAGCCACAGTATTATTTTTATTTGTATAAGTATTTATTGAATCAGGATTATTGACAATTTCTTCACAAACTTTTGCAACCCCAGGTGTATAACAAATAGATAAATCTTTCTGTGTATCTAGAGGATTTTTCAATTCTATATTCAATTTACCATTTTCGTGAGCTTCAAAAATTTCTTCTTTAGTTAGTTCCATTAATTATTAAGTTAGTCCAAGTTTAAAAGTTTTATTGAGAAAAGATTATAATTAAGACATTTCGCAGTATTCTCGTAATCTATCTAACTCTTTTTGTGCGTCACTATTCGGATCGTTTGCAATTTCACACGCTCCAGGTTGTTCGCTTTCAATAACTTTTTTTAGCGCAGGATTTTTACAAGCTTCAATTACTTTCTCTTTTATTTCTTCTGCATCTTCTTCAAGTTCTTCGAGTTTAGAACAATTACCAGCTTGAATTTCCGCAATATCATTTCTAATTTCATCAGCATCAATTTCTTCTATAGATTCTTTTAGGTCAAGTCCCTGTTTTACAGTAGAACCAATATAAACTCCTCCAATTATTGCAAGAATTATTAATACAGATAAAATAACTAAAAATATTTTTATTCCTCTTTTCATATTAAGTGTAGTAAGGTTTTATTTTTAAGGTTTTTGGGGCGTGGACTCACCAAAAAAGACATAGTTATATTATAATAATAATTAAAAAGCTATCTTTCTTTTTTATTGTATGGGTGAGATTCTAATACTCGCAGATCCAAAATCTCCTTCGTGGGAATTTGCAAAAGGTGTGGCGAAAAAAATTAGTGAAGACTATAGCAATGTTGTACTTTCTAAAGTTATAATTCAAAGATTTAATGATGGAGAAATTAAACCAATTCTTGAAGATAATGTTAGGCAGAAAGACGTATTTTTTATCCACGATTCTTCAAAACCTACTCAGGAATGGTGGGTTGAATTAATGCTTATTAACGATGCACTTAGAAGGGCTTCAGCTTCTGGTATTACAAACGTTCTTCCATATCTTCCATATAGTAGACAAGACAGAAAAGATCAATCGCGAGTTCCAATTTCTTCTAAAGTTTTAGCAGATACTATTTCCATTAACGCCACGAGAGTTATTACTATGGATCTTCACGCAAATCAGATACAAGGTTTTTACAATATTCCAGTAGATACGCTCGAGGGTTTTAATACGGCTTGTAAATATATTTCAAAAAATGTTGACTTAAAAAATCTAGTAGTTGTTTCTCCGGATATCGGAGGAGGAAAAAGAGCAAGGAAATTTGCATCATTACTTGAGAAACCATTAATACTTACAGATAAGGAAAGAGTTATAGACGGAGAAGTTGAAAATATGTATATCATGGGAGATGTTTCAGGAAAAGATGCTCTGATTGTAGACGACTTAACTGACAGTGGCGGAACATTGATAGAAGTTGCAAAAAGATTAAAAGAGAAAGGAGTGAATAAGCTTTATGTTTATGTTACGCATCCAGTTTTTAGTAACGGAGCGGCTTTGAGATTATCTGAAATTTATGATACAGTATATGTAAGTAATACAATTCCTATAAGGCCAGAACATAAAGTTGAAATTATTAGTATGGTTGATGTTTTTGCGGAAGCCGTTTATCGTGCAAATAAAGGTTTGTCTATTTCTAAATTATTTAAGTAAGAATTCAAATAAGGCGAAATTTATAATGGGTTTTTATATAAAAAATTTTAAGATAGTATTATAAGATATTAATGTTTTTTTAGTTTATGCAAAGGAAATTAAATTCTAACATATGGAAATATTTTTTACTTATTTTAACCAATAGAAGAAATTATATTCCTATCCTTGCACTTTATTTTTTAACGCTTGAAAATACTACTGCTCAGCAAATAGGTTTGTATATTGGAATTGGGTGGATTATGGGATTTTTTTTGGAAATTCCTTCTGGGTATATTTCTGACACCTTTGGACACAAGAAAACATTAATTTTTGCAAAATTCTCTATGCTAATTTCTACACTGTTTTTTATATTTGGAGACTCTCTTCCATATTTCATTTTGGGATCGTCATTTACTGCGATTGGTTTTGCATTTACATCTGGAACAGCTGGAGCTTTTTTGCATAATACATTAGTCGGACTAAAGCGGGAAAAAGAATATGGAGAGATTGGTGGAAAAATTAGAGCAAAGGCTTCATTGGTTTCAGCAGCGATGATTTTAGCATTACCCTTATTAACAAAAATTTCATTAATTATGCCAATTAAAATATATTTAATTTTTGACCTAATTGGAATTTTAGTTGCGTTTTCTTTGTATACTCCCAAGATAAAATATAGTGCTGAAGATGAAGAGGGCGAAAAAATATGGTCACAATTAAAAAGATTTAAGGGAACTGGATTTTACACAACTTCTTTATTTATAGGAATTCTTGGTGGATTAATAATTGGACTTTCTCCATTCAAAGAACCCTTTGTGGAATCCTTAGGTTTCCCAATTATTTTTATTGGATCAGTAATGGCACTTTCAAGAGTGGTTTGGTTTATCGTTGGACATAATTTAAAGATTTTAAAAAAAATACCTATAAGAAAATTATTATTTTATGAAATATTTATTTATTCGGGATTAATTATATTAGTTTCGCAGCTAAAAAATCCCTATATTGTGGGTATAATTATTGCGATTCTTATTGGATATAATTATGGAAGAAGCCCTGTCTTTGGCGATTATTATTTTGAGAATTTTTTAATGAATAAAAGATATAAAGCAACAATGATTTCGATTAAACAGCAAATAAAAAAATTATGCGAGACTTGCATAGCTTTTTCGGTAGGATATATTATGGTAATTTCTTTTAGTCTAGGATTTTTAATTGTAGGTATTTGTGGGTTGGTTATTTTACTTGTACTGTATCCATTTTTGATTAGAAGTATTAAATAAGTGATTTTTAGAATTATTTTTGTTTTGTGGAAGAATTAGAAAAAAATTATTTAACTATAGCCAAAATAACATCATCAAGATATTTACCATTTTTACATTTGTTTTTTCTTAAAATTCCCTCAAACTCAAAACCAGCTTTTTCCCCTAATTTAGAAACCGCTTTGTTGAATGTTCGCGTCCACATTTCTAGTCTCTTTAATTTATATTTTTCAAAAGCGTAAGATGAAACTTTCTTTAAAACCTCAAGCATAATTCCCTTTTTTCTAAAATCTTGATGGAGACAAAAATCAATCTTTGCTCGATGTTCAAAATGGGGATTATTGAGTTGATTAATATTTATCCAACCTACAATATTTCCCTTATATAATATTGTAAACTTTTCAGATGAAGGCTTGTCTTTTTCATATTCTTTCATCTCATTTTTTGTATCTTCTTTAACAACTTCCACAGATATCGGAGTTCTCATAAAATTTTTCTTAGCATCTTGATCCTGTTCTGAATCAAAGAAAACCTGTGAATCTGATAATTTGATATGACGAATTACAATATCCTTTGAAATTTTTATTTCTTTTGTCATATCTTATTACCTCTTAAATATTTACCGTCATTAAGTCTTAAAAATCTTTGGGCATTTTCATACATAACCTTCTGATAGTCTTCATTAGATAATCTTGAGCTTAATTCACTATCTAAATCTTCTCCTTCTTCCATGAAAGGGTAATCAGTATTAAATACCAATTGGTTAATTCCAACCATTTCGATAAGTTTTCCTACATAATCATTTGATCTTGTCTTAACTCTTGTACCCTTACTATTAATTCTTGGTCCTGCTTCAACTATAAATTGTCCTTCATTTTTTTCAACTCTTCTCAAAGTCTCTTTGCATAGTCTTGCGCCATGTGCTAACATTCCTTTTACCGAGTATTTTTCAAGGAAATCCATCCATCTAATGGGATCATTTCTTTTCTGAAGATCTTGTAATGCTGTTTTTGGTTCACCTTGAAAGTAATCGGTATGCGGCAAAACAATATTTTCATATTTTCCCATTAGCCTTCCCACTTCTTCAGGAATATCTTCTGGACCTAATGCGGACCCAATTCCATGAACTTTAACAACTCTATTTGAGCTCAATACTTGCTCAAGATATTCTAGAGTATCTCTTGTTAAATGTAATAGTGGAAAATGTAAAAATTGAGTATCTGGATATTTTGATGCGCTTCCAACTAATTCATTTCTTGTTATTTGAGTCGCTTCTTTATATGGATTATCTGGAGTTTTTCCATATATAATTGATCCATCTTGTTTCCTTAATTCAGATCTTGTGAGAATTCCACTCCTAGTATCTTTCCAAATGCACGGAAAGTATCTTCCACTTTCCCTTTGATATGAGGGAGAAACAATAGACATAGCACCAACTACTCCATATTTTCCTTCTGTTTTTTGCATGTAGTTATCAATAGTTCCATATTTTCCAGACCTATCCCTACCAATTAATATGTGTGTATCTATGTGTCTTGACAAAACTGATGATTGTTTATTATTTGTTTTCATGGCATGGGGACACTTTTAGCGTATTAAAAACTTTTCTTTCATATTTTTGTGAAATAGAAGTATTTATATAGGTTTTTTACTATTATTTTGAATATGTTATTAGATTTAAATGATAAAAAGATTTTGAAAGAATTAGGAGTAAACGCACGACAAACAAACTCTCGAATAGGAAAGAATCTCAAGTTGTCCCAACAAGTTATAAGCTACAAAGTAAATAATCTAATAAAAAGAGAAGTAATCAAAGGATTTTTCACAATAATAAATTTTAATCAATTAGGATTCTCCAATTTTGGAGTTTTAATTAAATTATCTAAATTGAATAATTTAGATAAAGAGAGATTTATTAAAGAATTAGAGAAAAGCAAAAATATATTGTTAGTTAATGAATGTGGGGGGAAATGGGATATTATATTAAATGTATTAGCAAAAAATCCTTCTCATTTTGAAGAAATCCTTACATACCTAATAAATAAACATGGAAATAAAATTTTGAATTATGATGCCTATGTTACATTAAGTGGAACCAATCTTGGAAGAAAATACATTACAGAATCAACAGGACATCCAAGGAACCTTTTCACAAGTAGAGATGCTGCATTTGAGCTCTCAGAACTTGATATGAAGATCTTAAAAGAACTATCAAAGAATGCAAGATTAAATGCTTCTATGTTGGAAGGTAAAATTGGGACTAATTACAAAACGATAATTAATCGTATAAAAAAATTAGAAGAAAAAAATATTATTATTGGATTCAAACCTTTAATTGATATTTCAAAACTTGGATATTTTACTTCTAAATTTTATTTGGAAATCAATAGACTAAACGAAGAGGAAAATAAAAAATTTATAGAATTTTTAAATAAAAAAGAAAATATTATTGGGACCATAAAGATGATTGGAAAATGGAATTATTCCATTGGGGTTGAAACAAGATCTCAAGAAGAAATTTGGGAAATATATAAAGAAATTCAATCATTTTTAGGAGAGAAAATAAGAGAAATTGAATTAATTCCAATTTTCCAAAAGCATATGTATAATTATTTTCCAGAGAGTTTATTAGAGAATAGCTTAAGTGGTGGAAAAAAGATTATTTCTAAATAGCTTATACTACTCGAACATATCACCAATAGGATTTTCAAAATCTTTGTTAACTTTTTTTACTCTTCTTCTTTTTTTATTATCAAATTCTTTTATTTGTTCTTCTAATTCTTTTCTTATCTCGTCAATGGGGTCTCCATTATGTTTAATATAAATATGCTTTAGCCAAACAAATATTTCATGGAAATGCTTTTCTTGCTCAAGCCAAATTTTACTATTATTTTCTAATTGCAAAAGTGGATAAAAAGAGAGAATCCTTTCTTCTTTATTCTCTCCAATTAAATCGGTATAAGATATTTTTTTCTTTTCTTCGGAACCCAAATGTCCTCTCAATTTTTCATGAAGTTCTCGCATTTTATCTTTAATGCTAAACGATCTTTTTTTTGGAAGAGATATAGAAGTTTCCCTTATAGCATTTTTTTTAATTATTTCTTTTTTTATTCGTCGATTTTCCGTACTAATAGCTTTATTTAAAGATTCTAAAAGTTCGCTCAGTGTAACTTTCTTAAATCTAGACATAGGACTTTTTGGAATAAGTTCAGGTATATCATCGTCAAGTTCTATTCTCTCTAAGACTCTTTTTTGATAATCTTCTTTACCGAATAAAACATCATCTATATTTTTTATATAATCATTTAATAATATTTCAGATTTTATTCTAAGTAATAAAGCCGCTGCCAAAAGAACCTGACTGGAAACAAAAAAATCGCCCTCTTCTAATTTCCTTACAACTTCAATGTATTTATTAGACAAAACAACAATATCAATATCCCAAGGATCAAGCTCTTCAGTGTTAATTAAATCATAAATTATTTCTTGCCAATGCATTTCTGGCTTAAATAAAAGGTCGTGTATTTGTTCTTGCTTTACATTCTGAATTTTTTCTTTTGGAAAAATAAACTTTTTAGACTTTGGAAATTCATTTAAAATTACAACTTTTTTAAAAATTAAGGACTTAATGTCAATTTGCTCATCTCTTTTCATAAAAATATTAAGAAACTGGGATTTATAAAATTAGTAGTGATTTAAGTCAAGATTAAGTTTTTAAAGTAATTATTCTAAATAATATAAAGATGGAGATATTAATTGTTTTAGGCTTAATAATAATTTCTAGCATTGCGATTTATTTTGCCGGAAATAGATTTGCAGAAAGTTCCTCCAAAATAGGAGATTATTTCAATTTACCAAGAGACGTCAAGGGCGCAACTTTCGACGCAGTTTCAAGCTCTTTGCCAGAATTATTAGTAGCTTTATATTCGGTAATAATATTCAAACAATTCGAAGTAGGAGTAGGAACCGTAGCGGGTTC
>Ga0222658_1000434_pt1 | contig 22701 bp, 30 predicted proteins | sample AntAcemetagen476_FD_179830 | JGI IMG/M metagenome (GOLD analysis project Ga0222658, IMG submission 179830) | Saline water microbial communities from Ace Lake, Antarctica - #476 | ecosystem: Environmental > Aquatic > Non-marine Saline and Alkaline > Saline | place: Antarctica: Ace Lake... | reverse complement strand
GCTATTAGGTAGGTATAGTGTTGATAAGCCTAGTGGTAGTAAAGACTTATAATATAAAACTGAGCAAGAAACAATGCCAAAACAAACAGAACAGGATATTATTGATGAGAAGAAGACCAGCTTATATAAAATTAAAAGCGTGGCTCGATACGCAAAACTTAACATCTGTCAATATTGAAAGCGTAAAAATAGAGACGGTAAAGGCCGGAGCCGATAAACTCACTATTGATGAATCTAGCCAAGTTAATAAAATGTATAGCAGTATGATACGCTGTTATAAAGACGAACTGAAACAAATTGAATCGCTGGCAATATTTAATGTGTTTAAGGGCCAGCTTGAAAAAACAGGATTCCCAGGCAATCACCCGGAAGCTGTGTTTAGGCAGGAGCTAGATAATTACGGGAATATTCGATGGGCTGTTTATCCAAACGGTAGAATCATATCAGAGGATGAATAATGGCTGATATATATGTAGCAGAAGACGGCGGGCCGGGCGGTGTTGGCAGTGAGGCTGATCCGTATGACCTCCAGTCTGCTCTCGACAATGTTGTGGCTGGCAATACGATATGGGTTAAATGGGGAGACAAAGACGAAGCAACTAAAACCATATATACCGCCGCCTCGACTGGATGGGGAAATGGCGGGGCTGGATTAGACGTTGATGGTACTTTTGGGGTTATTTCTACAAATTCTCCTATCATTATCGAAGCATACGCCGTAACAACTGGAGACATGAGACCGGGCGAAACCTATGACGGTTCTTATACGACGTTCGATTTCGAAAATACTGATGATGATTTTGTGACGGTCGCTGCTGGCCGCCATCATTTAGTTTGGCGATACCTCGATATAGATGGTATTAAAGGTGGGAGATATGCTTTTAAGGCAATGGCCGCTGGAATTAATCCTTTAGCTGGAATTAATCCTTTAGGATGGGTTTGGGATACCTGCAAAATGACATTGGCTTCTGGTGTTGATTATATCTATGCAATCAGGGGAAAGTTTGCCGATTCTGTGGTAGAAAATTGCATCATTACCGGAGCCAGAGTAAGATTTAACGATAGCGATACTGGCGGAAATTATATCAGTAATAGTTTAATTGATATGATCGGGATCGATCAGACGGTTTTTTTCCCCGCCAAAGGCGATTCAATCTACAACACAATTATAATTGATGGAGCAAGAGCGATCCAGCCGTCAGAAGGTGGGGTTAGTGTTGTCAATTGTACATGTTATAATCAGACTGATGCCTGTATCTCAATGAATAATAGAGTAGCCACGGCGTACGTTCAAAATAATATACTAATGCCCGCTGTTGGAGCCACTGATTACGCCATAGAGATTCATGCCGGTAATGTTGGCGCTGTTGTTTATTGTGATAATAACTGTGTTTGGGCGGTGGACGGTGAATTGACGGTTGCGAATGGTTTTTATGATACTCAGAAGTCGGCGGCAATACCAGTTGGTAACAATAATCTATCCGTTGATCCGATGTTTGCTGATGCTGCGAATAATGATTTTAGATTATTACCAAGCTCACCATTATGGAATAAAGGGAAGCCAACATTAACTGGCGGCTACACTACGCCAGGAAGTTGGAACCGAATAAACCTCCCTTTACGTGAGGAATAAGGATAAGTTATGAAAGGTACTATATCAAAACAGTTAGGCTCAACAGATGTAACCATTCAAGTTAGGTTATACGATGCACTTACCGGCTCTCCTATTACCGGCGTGACAGTTACTGACTTGGATATTTGGTTTATACGAGTTGAGACTGACGAAGATGTAACCTTGTCGGCTAAAGCCGATATAACTGACTTAACATCTTTAGTTGTAGCACATACAGCAAACGGGATGTATGAGATTGGTTATGGATATTATCGCTTAGATTTACATGATGATATTTTTGCTGCTGGAGCCACTTCGGCTTCTATAATAATAGAAGACGCTGCAAGTGCAACAATTTTATCAAAGTCAGTTGATTTCCAATTGACGTACAATGACGGCAATGCAATACCAGATGTCAATGTTACGTCATTAGCTGGTGATACTGCTATGGCCACTCGTTTTATGTTTAACGGCGGAAGGGTGTGGTGTGATGACGGAGGAACTAACTCGACTACCTGGCCCTATGGAACAAGCACCTATCCAACTGATACGATTGCTAACGCTAAGACTATTGCGGACGCGAATAACCTTAATAGGATTCATCTTCACGGCGATTTCGATCTTGCAGCGGCAATGGAACATTACAGTTTAGTTGGAGATGGCCATATCGATGTAGCTGATTTACTCGATATCAATTCCCAAAGTGTTGAACATTCAACAATTGAAAAGCTTACAGTCACAGGTATTGGAGCGAATGCTACAGGTATAGCAAATGTTACATTCTATGATTTATGCCATCTCTATGCACATACAAACATTCATGGGCTTGCGTTCAATGGAAGCATAAATGGTGCTTGCTCAGTTCTGGATGGCGGAATATTCAAATGTCGCGACCTTGTATGCGGTGCACTTTCGGCCTGTACACTTACTCTTAACGCTCCAGCAGTGTGCGGCATTATGAACATAAAAGGTTCGCTCACAGTGGCTGGCATGGATGGTGGAACGGCTTCGATTAGTATGGCTCGTGGATCTTCATTAACAATAACCAGTTCTTGTACATCTGGTACGCTTACAATTAACGGTCCAGTCGGTGATATAACAGATAATTCAAATGGTACTACAGTAGTAATAACAACTGATGAATCAGATGCTATAAAAATCTCAGGTGATGAAGCAGCTGCGAATAACTTAGAAGCTATACTTGACGGCACTGGCGGGACTGGGATCAAAGTTAACTCAATAGAAAATACTGGTACTACTACGCTTACCGGGGCGGTAGCGTTGAGTAGTACATTAGCGATTACTGGAGCTAGTACCCTTGCGTCATTATCAATTACCGGCCAGTTAGATGCAGGGAGTGTTGTTATCGATGCCGGCATGGATATTGTTGGTGCTTTATCTGCTAATAGTTTATTGATTGATACAACAACAACTTTGACAGGGGCAGTTGCGATGCCTGCTGGATTAACTGCTGATATTACTGGAACGATAACAACAGTGACAACAGCGACAAACGCAGAGGCTCTTATCGGCTCTGTCACGTCGGGCCAGATAGTAGCAATGGATAGCGGCTCGGCAACAATAGCAGGTATGTTAAATAAAATGGCGTCTGATACGGCAGACGGCTCTACGTTTGATGCTGCTACTGATAGTGACGAAGCCAGAGCGAAACTACAAAGAGCGGACAAAGTAATTGACACAACCGAAACACCCTGGGTTGTTGATCATAAAGATGAAGGAACCGAAACCGTATTGATGAGTAAGACAATGAAAAATACTGGCGGCTCTGATATAACAAGCACAAATAATGTTTTAGGTAGGTTAGAGCAAGAGTAATAAATTAAAATGCTTACGATTTCACAAATAAAATGGCTGGGAGAACCATTAGCTCGCTATGAGCCGCTGGACGATGACCATCGAGCGTTCCATATGTCGACCGCTGATATTCGTTGGATGTTTGGTGGAAATCAGGCATCTAAATCATATACTAATATGATAGACCTTGCTATGCAGGTGTTAAATATCCATCCATCATACCCAGACCCAAAGCCAGGGTTACACTGGGCCTGTATCGAAAGTTGGGAGCAGGTTAGGGATATTTTATGGGAGTCATACCTCAAAAAGTTTATCTTGCCGCATCATATATCTGATTTAACTTATGGTCAAGATAAAGTGCCTCGTAAATTGTTTCTAAAAAACGGACACGTGATAGAGTTCAAGGCTTTCAATCAAGGCCGTGAGCAATTCCAAGCCAGGTCTATCAATTCGTGCCGTTGTGACGAGCAATGCCACCATGATTTCGAAGGGATATTAACCGAGATACAAGCTCGACTTATGGTTAATAACGGTAAACTTTCATGGAGTATGACACCTATTAAGCCTCAGCCGTCACTAGAGGAGAGGATTGAGGATTTGCCTAAGACTGATGATGTATTTTATGCTAACTTAAATTCTAACCGGAAAAGCAGAGGTGGATATATAAACGATGAGCGGATTGACCAAATGATTGCAGATTGGCCGGTCGAAGTTCAATCGACACGGATCGAGGGCCGATTCGCCTCATTTTACGGTGCTGTTTATAAAACATTTAACCGGAACACTCATGTTATTAAACCGTTCAAGATACCTAATGACTGGCGGCGGTATCGCGGCTTTGATTTTGGTTTTACAAATCCGTTTGTGTGTTTATGGGCCGCTAAAGATAGCGACGAAAACTGGTATATACATAAAGAATATTACAAAGCACAAACAGGAATACAGGAGCATATTGAGACGGTAAAGCGATTAAGTAACGGCGACAAATATATTGATTCCTGGGCCGATCCTGAAAATGCAGAAGATAGGGAAGAGTTACGCAAAGCCGGGATACATAATAGGAAGGCTCGTAAAGAAATATCAAAAGGGATAGAGGTTGTGCAAAGCAAGCTAAAAGTTAAGGCAAATGGTAAGCCTAGTTTGTTTATATTTAACACCTGCAAGAATACATGTAGAGAAATGGCCGGTTATCATTACCCGACAGGTTCAAGTTCCAGGAATCCACAGGATGTGCCCGTAAAGAAAAACGATCATACTATTGACAGCCTGCGTTATATAATTTACTCGACGGATAGACCAGGAAAAAAAGGGAAAGTTTATGCAGCTTAATAGGTTACCGGTGATACCTGAATAGGAAAGGATAGATATGGCTGATGTAGGAATTCCAGCGGCGGTATGTAAGCCAAAGGAAAAGAGTGTCGATATGAATACGAACGCTAATAGCATCCGTGGCGGATTTAACAAATGGCTGTGTGGAAAAAGAAACACTCCGTCCCCTGAATTTGCCAGAGAATTAGAGCTGGCATACATGGAAGGCTATATGCAATCGTGCAAAGATGAAGGCTCTTATTACTCAAGCTACGAATAGAAAGGGATTGATATGACAACACAAGCGATAACAGGAAGCCATAAAGGTTTGATTGATAGCTTAACAAAGGCTGGGATTATCCCTGACAATACCCGCCGGGTGGTGATAGATATACCGTACGACAATTGTGTGATGTTATATTATGAGACTTTTGCTGACGAGCGGATACTTGACATCGACTTTGTTTCCCATCTGGGGCCGGTAGTAATAAATGCTGGAGATTGCAAACACTGTAATGGTTCTGGTAAACATAACGATGGTAGGGCCTCAATTATAGCCGATTGTCAATTTTGTAATGGGACTGGAAAAATAAATAATGACTGACGAACAAAAAAAAGGCAAAGTGTATGTTCATACCTCAGAAGGTGTATTTCCGTATTCTAAGTTACAGGAATCCGAGGCAGAGGATTCTAAGCAGCTCAAAGAAAAAAATAAATGGGTTACCGATAACAGCCTAATCAATCCTCCATATCCGCCAGAAGTGTTATTGACATTACACGAATCGAATCCTATATTTTGGAGTTGTGTAAACCAGTTGGCTATTGATGTTGCCGGTTTAGGTTGGAATTTACAATTAAGAGAAAACCAAAAAGATAACGAAAAAGAAAAAGAGCGATTGAATGAGTTTTTGAAGACATCAGGTAAAGAAGAATCGTTTAGAAATATTATAAAGCAGGCATTGATCGACTGGGGGTCGATTGGTTATTTTGGGTTAGAAGTTGTGAGGAATAACGCAGGCGAAGTATCTAATGTTTATTACCTACCTGCACACACTCTAAGGGTTCACGAATCAAACGAAAAATATGCACAAATACGCAACAATAAAAAAGTATGGTTCAAAAAATTCGGAATGGAAGAGGATATAAACTCTGAAACCGGAAAGCCGGAAGGAGTTATTCCTGAAAATAAAGCTCATGAGTTAATATTCTATAAAAACTTTTATCCTAAATCAAACTACTATGGTGTAACCAATGCAATTTCTGCTATCGGTGATATTGTTGGTATGATAGGGCTTAGAGATTACAACCTTGCATTTTTCGAGAATTATGGGATACCTGCCGGACTAATTACTTTGAAAGGCGATTGGGAAGAGGGAGCGGATAAAAAAATAGCCCAGTTCTTAAACAAAGAGGCAAAGGGAAATTCTAATGCACATAAAACATTAGTTCTTACCCAGCCAGAGGGTTGTGATTTTGAATATGAAAAATTAAGCGTCGAGGTTAAAGATGGTAGCTTCAAAGTCTACGGCCAAACCTCACGTGAAGACATAATGATTGCATTCTCGATGCCGGCTGAGCGAATCGGCGTAAGGATTGTTGGTAAACTTGGCGGCAACGTAGCTGAAGAGGCTACAAAGATATATATCCAAAGCGTGGTCGAGCCATTACAGACGGACATGGAGGATATTATAAACGACAATCTATTAAATTCAGGAATTTACGAATTTAAGTTTACAAATATTGACACGCGTGATATTGACGTATTGATAAAGCAACACGGATTCCAGATAGAACGCGGAACAATGACACCAAACGAATCGAGAAACATATTAGGACGTAAACCGTATCAGGACGGTGACAAGTTTTATATGATGAGTAGCCTTATAGAAATTGGCGAACCTGAAGAGCCACTGAGTAAATCAGAGATAACAGACGATGATAACGATAATTAAAACACAATTTAGAAATAAAATCCATGCTAAGCTGGATTGGCATAGGCGGCGGATGGAGCCTATATTTGAATCTGCCGTAAGGGAATGGTTTAGTTATGCAATCAAGCAGATACAGTCTGATTTGAGGACTAAATTTCAAAAGGATATAACCAGCACGCTTACCGACTGGGAATTCATACAGGATAAAGGCAAAGATATAATCAAGCCGGCGACATTAACTGTTATGTCAAATGGCGGCGAACAGTCATATAACCTATTGCAGGCAAAGGGTTCCTTTGATGTGCTGAATGTAGTTTCAGTCCGTGCTGCCGAAAAGTTTACCGCTGATTTGGTTAGACAGGTAACGAATGAAACTAAAAAAGGAATCCGTACTTTTATAAGTGCCGGCGTTAAAGAAGGCAAATCGATGGATAAGATCGCACGCGAGGTTCGTCCGTTGGTAGGATTAACTAAAAACCAAACTCAATCGGTAATGAATTTCAGAACCAGGTTACAGGATAAAGATAAGTTTCCGAAATTAACCGATACTGATATTGATAGGAAAACTCAGAAGTATGCAGATAAAACACATAGGCGTAGGGCTAAAACGATAGCCAGGACAGAAACGGCAAGGGCCCAAAATATGGGATATGCTGTAGGCATGGAAGACTTAGGAGTTGAGCAAGTAGAATTTTCTGCAATATTAGATGACCGTACTTCGACAATATGTTTGAATTTAAATGGTAAGAAATTCACGCCAGCGGAATCAGTGGGTATAATTCCGGCTCATGTAAATTGTCGGAGTGGATTCATACCTGTAATCGCAGGCGAAAGCGTAGGAACTCCAAAGCAAGCTGCGTCCGCCGTTCCTAAGCATATTGACGGATTGTTGAAAAAACTAGAGAAAACTACTGACATAGCAATAAGTAGAAAACTTAAAGGGTCACTTAGAAAGCTTGGACACAAAGGCGAGTTAAAAGTAGTTAAACCAACACCTCCGATTGCGAGGCCTGCATTAGTCCCGAAACCAACGGAAACCTTAAGTAGCAGATCGTTTAACGCTTTGCGTGAGAGTGATGATATTGCTACAAAAACATATAAGCCGTCAAAACTGGGAATTGATGCTTATGAGAAAATTATACATCTTGATACTAAAGAGGCCATTGACTTATTAAAGTATCGTGGCAAAACTAAAATAGAAGTTTATAAAGATATTATAAAATTTAGGAAGTTACAGTCACAGACTCCACCGACTATCAATACATATTTTAGCGGCAAAGTTACCAAAAAAGTGCTACATAAGCGATTGCAATTACATCAAAATATTGCGGACGATATGCTTGCTACTGTCAAACCAGCAAAAGGTACTCCTAAGTTTATAATGACAGGTGGATATCCAGGTAGTGGCAAATCATCAATGTTAAATACAGCCTTTCCGGGATGGAAAAAGAAGTATTTACATATTGACAGCGATGATATAAAGCTAAAACTTGCAAAAGCAGATGGTCATAAAGCACTCGGCTGGCGTTCAGCATCGTATCAGCAGGAATCGGATTATATTATCAATGAGCTATTTGATCGAGCACGGGCATCAAAGATGAATATAATGTTTGACGGCACCATGAAAAGTCAAAAAAAAGCATTAAAGATTGTTGATGCGTATAAAAAATATGGATACGAAGTTGAGGCCGCTTTTGCTGATTTACCGCTTGAGAAAAGTATGCTGCGTTCAATCTCTCGTATGTACGGGCAGCAAAATAGATTTGTAGAGCCTATGTATCAAGCGACGCACGGAACAAAAAATATAGATACATTTAACAGGTTAAAAGGTAAAGTAAACAAGTGGGTACATTACAACACGGATGTACCACGTGGCAAAAAACCGATTAAAGTTGCTACGGGAGGGAGCAAAATATGAGTATAAATCCTATTGTAATGAAAGAAGACGATATGACTATGGATGCTGCGTTGCGTTCGATACAAAACAATAATATCTCGTGTGTCTTTTGTAAACACCGGTTTAATGATAGTATTGCTTGTGATGCGTTTCCGGATGCAATACCTCCAGTATTTTATTCGGGAGAGAGACAACACACAAAGCCGTACCCAGGCGATAACGGGATACAATTCGAACCTAAGGAGTGACACTGTGATGAATGAGGCAAAAAAAACGCAACTAAGTAACCAGATAACGAAATGGCTTACGGTAGTGATTGAGGTTGGTATTATAGTTTTTGCGGTAGGGTTAGCCTATGCGACTGTTGGGCAGAATACTACTCATATAGAAAAACATGACAAGCGGATTACTGGTGTGGAAAAAGAAGTGTCTAGGGTTCAATCTGATATAAGCTCAATTAAAACCTCGCAGAAATATATTAGTGATGGTATCAAAGAAATTAAGGAACGATTGCCATGAGAATAGAAGAGGCTGACAAAACAAAACTATCGAAAGCATACGATAAAGAATTGCTTATTCTTAAATTGCGATTCACTCAGTTGTTCGATAAGAATTTCAAAGACAACGACAATACAATCGTAGGCAGTCTTAATCGTAATAGTTTTATGAAAAAATATAAACTGCTACTTGACGAGATGAACTCTCGGAAGCTGGAGCATAGCACAAGTGCGATCGACAAGGCTGCATTTAGTAAGGCTATGACCGCAAGTAAATATGGTATCGACGTGTCTGATTGTGATGATATTGTACTTGTTGAGAATTTTGCCTATGTTACATCAGCAATTAAAACCGAAAAGGATGGAAGACTTGCTACAATAATTAATGTGGCAAAATCGGAACTGATTGATATCATTAAAAAACGAGATGAGCCATCCGAGGCTTATATCCCATTATACGATTTGGTATTGAAGGCAAAATCGAACACTGAAATAATTGAGGTATCAAAGCCGTACCCAAACGAACACGCTGCCAGGTTGCAAGAGCCTGACAAGTTTGATATTAAAAGTTTCAGGCGTACTAATGGCGGTACGATATATGGCTCGAAAAAAATACCGTCAAGTATCGGTATTATTTGGGGTAAGTTAGAGGGAAAAACAAAACCGTCCGATCCTCCGATACCTCAATCGCTGAGGTTCCCAAAAGCAGATTGGACGGTTACGAAAGCTAAAAAATGGCTCACTGATAATGATATAAAACATATCACGTTTGAGCCTGCCAAAAAGATAACAAAAAAACTTCTACCGAAGACTGGCGAAAGCGAAGTTTCTAAAGAAGTTGAAAAGTTTATCTCTGTTTATCAATTCGATAAAGCAGACAAAGATGAGCAAATAGTTTGCGGAATAGTATATGAACCTGATGAGGTTGACGCTCAAGGTGACTTTGCTAATGAGGTCGAAATCAAAAAGGCTGCGTATAAATTCATGGAGAATGTGCAAAAATTCAAAGTGATGCACAAAGGTAACAAAGTGAAAGTGAAAGTCTTAGAGAGTTATATAGCTCCATCAGATTTTACAATCATGAGTAAATCTGTCAAGAAAGGATCGTGGTTAATTACGGTCCGAGTGCTTGATAAAGAAATTTGGAAAGCTGTCCAGGACGGAGAGCTTACAGGATTCTCAATGGCCGGTTATGCTAGAACCGAGTAGGAGATAACTAATGGCGAAATTAAAACCACGTGAACTCAAAGATATGGAGATTGGCGAAGTTAGCCTGGTCGATAAGGCAGCTAACAAAAAGAAATTTCTCTTTTATAAACAACAAGGAGAAGGCAGGGGCGTTGGTGGTGACGCTCAAGGTGATGGTGGAGTTAAATATTGTGTTTGTCCTGATTGTGGTTATAGCGAAGAACACAAACAGACAGGCGAAGGCAAATCGATACCATGCACTAAAATCAAATGCCCTGAATGTGGAACGCTTATGAAAGGTTCTAATACTAAAATGTTAAAGAAAAAAAAGAAATTAAACATTGTAATTGATAGCGACGGAACAGTCGGTGGAACAAAGATAATTTTGAATGGCGACGAAATAGAAAAGATGAAAGATTTTTCATTCTCTTTCTGGACTAGTTCTGATATGGATAGTCCTGTATCGTGTTTCTATTCAAAAGAAGTTGAAAACGACGACGGATTCAGTCGCTCAGAAACATTCCAACTCTCGAAAGGAGAGCATACTATGAACGAAGAAATTAAGAAACAAGTAGAAGTATATTTCGGCGAAAACCAAACAGTCGATTTTAAAAAGGCAGTTGAGGACGATGTTATTATTAAATCGTTGGAAACTGTTATTGAATATCTCGGAGATTTCCCCGACGACCTCAAGAAGGCAGTTGGCTCTATTGTCAAACAAGCATCTTTGTATTCGCCTGTCAAGGTCGAAAAGTCTGATAACGAAGACGGTGCGACTGATATTGAAAAGGCCGGAGCTAAGTTATCAAAAGACACACTAAAAAAGCTAACTGATGCTTTAAGTGCTTTGAAGTCGCTTTTGCCTGAGATTAAACAGAACGTCGAAAAGTCTGATAATGATAAGGCAATCGAAGAGCTTCAAAAAACTATTGAAAGCCTTGAAAAGAAAAGCGAACCTGATGATGATAACAAGGCAACTAAGTTACTTGAAGACTTAGCGAAACGGCTTGCGACGGTCGAGAAAAATTCCGGCGTTAAAAAGAGCCTGGACGGACAAGAGGCTAACAGTGGCAACGAAGCGAGTGGTGCTAAATGGCCAAGCTTACTTGAGTCCGCTGAATAATCTAAACAGGAAACACATAAGAAAAATATTTTAGGAGTAAAATAAAATGATAACTAATAACCAATTTCTAAAAAACAAAGCAGCGTTTACCAAAATGGTGAGCCTGCCGAATATCACGTTAGAAGCCGAAGAGGCTGACAGATTTATTGATTATCTAGTTGACGAATCTGTAATGAAAAACACCGCACGTTTCGTTAAAATGAGTAAGCCGACCAAAAACATTCGTGCTTTAGGTTTAGGTTCTGGAGCATTTTTGCATCCTGGAGCGACGTTTACTTCGTCTGACTATAAAAAGTCACTATCAACACAGCGGATACAATTGACGAGCAAAAAAGTAAGGGGCTGTATTGTAATATTCGACGATGACCTTGAGGATAATATCGAGGGCGATGCCTTTGCTGACCATGTAATGAAAATGGTTGCAAAACAAATGTCTAATGAGTTAGACATAGCATACTGGACCGGCGACACCGGTACTGGCAATGATTATGAAGACACTGATATTAGGAGTTTGTGGGACGGCTGGCGTTTTAGAATTGCTAATGGCGATACTGTTGGTGATGACTATTACAACTCAGTATCCGGCGGCTCGACGGTACTCGATGCTACAGATGACACAACTTTCCCGATCGAAAGTGGTAGGATAGCTATGGTGTCAACTACAGCTCCGTATATCTGGGATTTTAAGTATAACACAATGCTACAAAATCTTGATTCAAAGTATAAAACCAGTGGATTGAAAAATCTTGCGTTTTACAACAACGATGCGGTTACGACAAATTACATTGACGCTCTCCAGCAAAGATCAACCGTCCAGGGTGATAATGCTATTATCGGAAACGCTCCACTTAGTTATGGTGGAGTAAAAATCATATCGTGTCCTAATATGCCGATTGTTATGGACGGTGGCGCGCAAGCTATTGAAGCTTCGTCTGGTGGAGCTTATACCGATTGCCTGCTTACTCCAAACGGTAACTTAGTTATCGGTATCCAGCGTGAGATTAAGATTGAGGCTCAGCGAGTAGCGGCTGATGAGGCAACTTATTGGTTCTATTCTGCTCGTGTCGATCCTACTATCGAAAATGTCAATGCTTGTGTATTGGCAAGAAAACTTATTGTAACTGGCTCGATGTCTAGTGCCAACGATTAAAATAATGGAAGGTTTGTTTTATGATTAAGTATAAAGTCACAAATTACGGCAACACAAGATCGATTTATACGAATGATGGTGTTTGGGAACTATCCAAAAATCAGACAATCGAATTTAATGATTCTGAAGTTGCTAATGCTAAAGAGGTAGCAGATGCTTTTGATCTGCTTGAGTTTGTGGACGTTACCATAACTGAAACTATCGAGCCTGATGATGTTGGTGATATTGACGAAGTCATAGAACAACCAAAGCCAGTTACTACAAAAACCGTACTCTCTAAAAATATAATTAAGAAAAAGAGAGTAACCAAAAAATAAAATAATTAAAAATTGAAAGGGTAATAAAATGGCTGTAAGAGATTTAAGTGCGTTAGACACTGATATGCATCAGGGTCTAGGTAGAATAATTCAAGAGGCTTTTGATGACGGCATCGATTGCGACGTAATGGTTACTTATGGGAATAAGTTAAAATTAGCTGATTCAAGTGGCGATTATATTGATATTTATGTTGACAGTGGCGGTAATTTAGTTTTGCCTGCCACAACATCCGTAACCTATCTCGATGATGATGGGTTAAATTTTGGTACAAGCTCAGACGTATCAATGGTCTGGAACGGTACTAATTTTGTTGTAAATTCTTTAGCTGAAGACACAGGCGAATTTCAGTTCGGACCTACAACCGCTATCGATGTGTCTATTTACGCAAATACGAATACCAAGATATTCAAATTTGATGCGAATAGTGGTATCGTCGAGATAAATGACTGGGATATGCACCTACAAGATGACGACGAATTGCAGTTCGGCGATGCGACCGGCGGCGATGTTAGCATAGTTTGGGATGTTACCAATCTGCTTATCGAGGCTTATGCTGACAATACCGGCCAAATAAGAATCGGCTCGACTAATGCGATCGATTTCGCTGTATATGGTTCGACAAACACCAATATCGCTTTATTCGATGTCAGTACGCCGGAGATAATCCTGAACGGCTGGGATTTGGAGCTTCAGGACGATGACATTCTCACTTTTGGCGATAGTGATGACATGCAGATCAAATGGGACCAATCTCAACTTGCTGTTAATGCCGGTTCTGCCAACGGTGTGATTAACATCGGCAAAGGCACTATTACCGATGTAATCATGCAAGGTGTTTCTGCCGATGCTGACCTCCACTGGGACGGCTCAGAGGATACGCTCGGACTATTGGACGACGCCATACTTGGTTTTGGTGGTACGGCTGCTGCACCTGATATTACCGTTACGTGGGATACGTCTCGATTGCTAATTGATGGAGCGAATGAAAACACTGCCATCTGGATTGGTCATTCAAACAATCAGGACGTGATTATTTACGGCGATACTACAACTGATGCTATCACCTTTGATACAAGTGCAGAAACCGTAACATTTACTGATTTCAATATCACGATGTCAGGCACTACCAGTGCCGTGATCACTTGTGCGATTCAGAGCGATCTGGGCGGATTGACATTGCCTAATAGTGCTACCGGTCCGACATCAGAAGACCCTGGTGACTATTCACTGTATTTTGAAACAGACACCTCTTGTCTCTGGGTTCACACCGGTAGCGGAACGTGGGTTTCTACGGCTGCGTTATCTTGATAAGAATTAGTTTTACGGGTGGGGCTTAATCGCCTCACCCATTACGGAAAACATGGAACAGCGAAAACTACATATTGGCGGTGAGCTGGTAAAAGACGGCTGGGAGATATTTAACACAGAGTTAGGCCCAGGCGTGGATGAAGCCGGCAATGCTATTGATTTGAGTGTATATGCTGATGAGACTTTTTGTGAAGTATATACTTCTCATGTGCTTGAACACTTTAGTCGAAAATCTATCACTAAAGTGTTGACAGAATGGAGAAGGGTTTTAGAGCCTGGCGGCGTTTTATACGTAGCCGTCCCCGACCTTAAGGTTTTGTTTGACTTATATTTGAATGGCAACTTGTCAACACAAAACAAAATACGTGTATTACATATGGTGTATGGATCGCAGACTGATAGGTATGATTATCATAAATTTGGTTTCGAGTTTGAAATGCTCAGAGGATTGCTTGGAACCGCTGGGTTTTGTTCAGTTGCCAGAACGGAATCCTTTGGTTTGTTTAATGATTGTTCTGAAATACAATTTGAGGGTAAGCGGATAAGTCTTAATGTAATAGCGATAAAATAAGAAAGGAAAAATATGGAAAAAAAACCAGGGAAAATCGAACAGAAAATAGGGAAAGTGGAAAAGCTGTTAATAGATGTAGGTAATATCAGCAAAGATGTAGCTTTTATAATGTCGATGCCGAGGTTGGCTTTCACTGACAATATGTTTTGTTTAATAAATGCTGTACACGAGTTAGGGCTTTATGGTCAGCGGCATTGTGGTGTATTTTGGGAGCAAGGTGTCGAGAACCTACTAGAGGATGCAACGGAAAGCGGATTCAAGTACGCATTGGCTATTGATTACGATACTTACTTTACTAAATTTCACTTGATAGACTTGTATCGAACGATAGAAAAGCACACTGAAATAGATGTATTATTTCCCTTGCAATCAAAACGCGGACACAAGTATCCGATAGCAGGTATTTTCAATGACGATCGTGGAGATATAGTTAAAGTCGCAGCGAAAAGGGAATTTGTTGACGGTATATCTGAGGCCGATACCGGTCATTTTGGTTTGACATTGATAAGGCTGGAAAGTTTGAAGCGATTATCTAAGCCGTGGTTCATAAGTAAACCAAACAAGGATAATAACTGGAGATTGCATCATAAAGACGCAGATATTAACTTTTGGATTAAATGTAAACATGAAGGATTGAAAGTTGCGTTGGCTGAGGTATTTATAGGACACATGGAGTTGATGTGTTCATGGTGCGGAAGCGATTCCGCATATTATAAAACTCATTACGTTGCTATTAACGATGTATTAGATGGAAGTCTTCCAGGGTGGACGACTCCAAAATCACTTTCAGAAAACATAGAAATGGAGACAAAAAATGAAGTTGCAACTGGCAGAAATTAAAGGAACGGTACAGGTTTTGGATGAATTACTAAGTGAGAAATTGCCTATCAAAGAAGCGTACTCAATTGCCAAGTCATATATGGCTTTGGCTGCTGAGGTAACTATTTTTGAAAAGGCAAGGATGAGCCTAATTAAGAAATATAGTCTATTAGACGATAACGGCAATCCTAAAACCGAAGATGGTAAATATATGATTGAGGACGAAGAGGCTTATGGTAATGAATACAAAGAATTGCTTACGCATGAAGTCGAAGTTGACATTAAGAAAATAGATATTGATTCATTGCAAGAAGCTAAAATGTCGGCTTTAGATTTGCTAAAGATTCGCAAAATTGTTTCTGGTCTTGACGAAATTAAGGAATAACTAATGGCTGCTTCAGGTAATTACATAGTAGAGTCTGATATATCAAACTGGGACGATGCTGTAAGCTCGACCGAGACGTTTGCAACCACAGCCGTTAATATAACGACCGACAGGATAACAGTTGCAAATGACATTGATACGGCCTCGCTGATTAGATTTAGCTCAACAGGCGCTGTCCCGGCCCCATTGGTGGCCGGGACTGCCTATTATGCAATTAACATTGACGCTACGACGATAGAGGTTGCTACAAGTGCCGTCAATGCTGCCGCTGGTACTGCTGTTGATATTACAGATGTCGGCTCTGGGACTCACACACTAGACACCGGAGAGGGCAGCGGTACGACTGATCGGCAGGAAATTATCAATCGAGTTGAACAGACAATAGAGTTGATAACTAAGGATTATTTCTATTCAAAGGCTTTTGTTATTTATATCGACGGCAATAGTAATGACCGGCTATTTCTCGGACTAATCCCAGACGTTTTGACGGTGACTGAGATTAAAATATCAGGTGTAGAGCTGCCTGATTCGTGGTGGACATCTGATGTTAATTCTGTCTATCTTGACCCTGAAGCCGTAACAGGTGACGAGGACGATTTGCCTGAGTTGTATTTGCGATTGAGCTATAAGCATAGATTATTTCCTAAAGGCATGGGTAATATCAAAGTCACTGGTACTTATGGCTGGAGTAGCACGCCGCCTGCGATTAAACAGGCTGCGATTATATTGGCGAGTTCTGAAAATGATTCTACTTTATATCCAGGTTATAGCAGTACTCTAAAATCCGAAAAGATAGGCGATTATGCTTACACGCTTGCTGACATTGATATGAAGTCGTCAACCGGAATAGAATCCGCTGATAAGTTACTAAGAAACTATATACGAAAAAAACCTATGTTGAGTACAGTATGATTGCAGATTTATACAATATAAAAGTGAATGTCGAGCGGCCTGCATTTTCGCAGGACGATTATGGAGCCGCTGCTAAGGCGTGGACCGTTCAAATATCGAATATGCCTTGTAGGTTAGTACAGAAAAAATCAGCGGAGGGCATAAACGGCGGCAACATGACAGTTATCTCTGATTATGTTTTGTATTGTGCTACGTCAAATAGCATACTTGGCAAAGACAGAGTAGTTTATAAGAGTGAATATTATCTTGTAGTTGGGATCGATCCTGATGTTAATTTTATGGGTAGTCATCAAAAAATATACTTATTAAAATAAAGGCTTAGATTATGAGCCAGAATATAAAATGGTATGGCGGCGAAGTAGAAAAGGAAGTTGTCAAACTGAATGACGCAGCCTTAAAAAAAGCTGCTTTGATAGTAGAGCGTAAATCAAAACAATTAGTATTAAGAGATACCTCTACTTTGTTTCGTAGCATATTTCATGATATAGACAAGCGAAAACATACTGCCATAGTTGGCACGAACGTAGAATATTCTCCTTTTGTAGAATTAGGTACAAAATTTTGGAAAGGTAAATCGTTTTTGAGAGAAGCATTAAAACAATCCAGGCAAAAGATAGCAAGGCTTTATAAAGGCAAATAAATAATGTTTGAATTATTAAAAGCTCTAAAGACCGCATACGATTCTGCTGGTGACGACTTTGTAACGCTGCGTGCAGCTAATACGAATGGCTTATGGGTAGAAGAGCAACGACAAGGCGTAGCAATGCCTTATATAGTTATGCACCATGTAAGCACTGAATCTGAATATACGATGGGTGATAGTGAGATAAAAGAATCTATCATGGAGTTTAATATATTTTCAGATTCGACCGGTATATCTGAACTGATGGATATATTAGAAAAGTTTACCGATGCGTTTGATGATGTGACTTTAAGCTATGAGAATGATTCAGCTTTACTGATGGAACGAACAGGAACCGGCGAAATAGAAAAAGATTTGAACTATTGGATGGTAACTTTAGAGTATCGTATTATCAGAGAGTCATCAATATCAGGCGGACATATAGTAGAAGCTCATTTGTATAATTTAATGATGATCTAATAATTAAGGAGTATATATCATGGCAATGGCACATGGAAAAGGCGGATCGGTAACACTTACTGTTGGAGGAGATGTTACAAACGTAACATCTTGGAGTGTTAATATGACTGCTGATATGGCAGAAACAACTTTTATGGCCGCCGATGCTGCCTACAAATCGTATCTGGCTGGTTTTAAGGACTGGACAGCCACGATAGAGGTAAATGTTTGCACTGCTGCACTAACTGTATTGGGTTCAACGCTAACAGCTTGTACTTTAACAGATGGTTCAGCAACATTTACAGCGGCGACTAACGGATGTATCTGCACAGGAATTAGTGTCGCTTGCGATGCTCAAGGCATCACAAAAGCTACTATGTCAATTCAGGGTATTCTTGCTCCTACAAGTTGGACGGCGGCATAAATGAAAGGGAGGTGATGACATGGCTATGAGACATGGAAAAGCAGGTTCGCTAACCTGGACAAGTGAAACTCAGGCTAATATTTCAAGTTGGAGTTTCGATTATACTGTTAGTTTAACCGAGACTACCGCTATGGATAGTGCCGGTGATTACAAGGATTATCTTGCAGGCTTTACCGACTGGACGGCAACTGTCGAGATACGCGTAGATTCAACTAATGTCCTAATGGGTACGTCAACAGTATTAGGCGAGATTGGCGATTCAGGCGTATTAGTATTTAGTGATGGAACAAACACATATACCGCTACAGGCATAGCTACTGATTGTGCGTTGGCTGTTGACAAAGAAGAAGTTGTTGTTGCGACATATAGTTTCGAAGGCAATAGTAAATTTGTAGTAGGTTAATATAGGAGTAATTGACATGGGTAAATTTAACGGGAAAAGCGGTAAGGTTGAATGGAAAACTGGAGCTGAAACAGATGACATTGTAGACCATTGCCAAAACTGGAACTGCTCAATCAGTTGCGATACAGCCGAAACTACAAGCATGACAAACGGTACGTCTGCAAATAACTATCGTGCTAGAGTAGCAGGCTTATTTGATTGGGCAGGTTCTTTTGAAGTTATTAACGATATGGCAGGCGAAATAGATTTAACTCATTTTGGAGCAGAAGAAATATCAGCAGGCGTGGCACATGAAGTAGGGTTATATTTAAACGGAACGGCTGGCGATACATTACACGTCATATATGGCAGTATTATATTAACTGGTATATCGCCGTCATCGCCGGTAGACGATGTGACTAAAACGACATATACATTTCAAGGGACAGGAGCTGCACCGACGTTGGCTGTAGGATCAACAGTTGATCCTGAATGGCATGATTAAAAACTAAGAAAGGAACTATTAACATGGCAGATTTAAGTGAGACATTGGCAAAAGGAACTATCAGAAAAATAACTCTCGACGGCAAGGCGTACCCTATCGGCAAATTAGGGCTTCAGGAGTTAGCTGAATCAGAACGGATTGCAAAGCAAAATTTAATCAAGGAACGCAAAGAGAATATTGAGATCGCAAGAGATCTTTATGCTGGCAGCAAAATGCCGGAAGCTGTGTATTACAGGATCACCCAGAAATTCACACCTTTACAAATAAGTACCGAGACTGAATCGGTCGAAGGATTGACTTACCTTTTGGTTCAGTTAATACACAAAGCAAATCCAGACTTGGTAGAATCTGAAATTAGAGAAATGCTTAACAGGTCCGATATAGAAACGGTTCTGGAAGACGCCGGACTTATTGAGAAAGAAGATGAAGCAAAAAAGGTACTTGACGAAGCTGCTGGTATTGTTTCAAAAGATGAGGGGGAAGATTCTGAAACAAAAAAAGCGGAGACGGTAGTGAGTCCATAGAATGGTCAACTATCATAGCAATGATTATACACTTTTATCCTGGTTACACTTTAGAGAGTGTAGGTAGTATAACATTAAAGCAATGTTTGATATTGATTAAAGAGATAGCTGTAATTAAAGAAATGGAATCAGGTACATCAGACGAAGACGATAATGAACCGATAGAAGAGCAATCGATGACTGGTGATTTAGGTGCTGCGTTAGCAAAGCAAATACTGCCTAACGGGCCTATGCCTGATTTTGTTAATAAAAGAGCTAGAGGTGATAAATAATGGCATTCAAATTAGCAGAAGCATATGTTGAGATATCTGCGAAGCTCAGTAAATTCAAAAAGGGATTGGCCGGAGCTCATGCGACATTAAAAAAAACTATGACTAGCATGGCGGCAACAGCGAAAAAAGCTGCGTTTGTAATAGGAGCTACTTTAGCAACTATGTACACATTAAGCATACGTGCTGCTGCGACACAACAAGAGGCTGAATTTAAGCTTGCGGTAGCATTACAAAACACAGGGAAAGCTACAAAAAAACAATTTGAAGAATTGAAAAAATATGCGTCCCAACTGCAAAAAGTAACGAAACATGGAGACGAAGGGACGCTCGAAATAATGCGGCTTGGTTTGTCTATGGGTGTTACGACTGATAAAATAAAAGAAGCAACAAAAGGTGCTATGGGTTTAGCCGCAGCATTTAATATGGATTTATCCGCGTCAATGAAACTTGTAGCCCTTGGATTAGCCGGTGAATATTCTATGCTAGGTCGTTATATAACTTCTATACGTGCGGCTAGCACTGAAACGGAAAAAATGGCTCTATTCCAAAGAGCTATGGCCGATGGTTTTAAGATCGCAAAGGCTGAGGCTCTTGTTGGGCTAACGCCATTAGGAAAAATGAGAAATGCTCTTGGAGATATATTGGAAGTAATTGGCAAACCATTTTTAGCGGATTTACAAAAGACTGCTAATGCGATAACTAAATGGGCCGAAAATAATCAGAAAAAAATAGGAGAGTGGGCCGATACATTTCACAAAAAAGTGACCGAAATTTGGGATGTATTTAAGGATTGGTTGAAGTATATGACTATTGATTTCGAGGGTGGAATGAAAATAGCTATGAAGTCTATGATTGCTATTGTGTCATCTGCATTTGATGCATTAGTAGTAATAGCAGAAGGACCGGCTAAAGATATTGCAATAATGTTCGCTAAGGCTCTCAAAGATGCTATCTTAGAATCAATACCACTATTTGGTCAGATTGGGGATTTCTTTGAGTCAATTAGTGATCCAACAATAGCAGAAAACGTAAAAAAGCAGCAAGAGTATAAGAAAGCGTTGAGAGAATACAAAAAAACCGGAGGACTAGCCGGACCTGTAAGATTTACAGGCCTTACAACTAAAAAGAGATTACTAGATATACATACAGAATTAGAAAAGGAATTACAAAATATAAGAGGCACAACATTATCAACAGCAGATACTAAACCTACCGGCCCACAGCGTACGGCAGGGCTTGGCCACACAAGGCCGATGCCTGGCTCGGAGGCGTACAATGAAGCCCTGATGAGACGACAAACTGAGTTACTTGAGGATATATCAGACAAATTAACCCCTAATCCTGTCGGTAATGTAGGAGTACCACAATAATGTCGGTTAAGGAATTATATCAAAGTCGAGCCGAGCATTTGACTTCATTAGGTCAAACGATAACTCGTATTCATTCGATGTCATGGACTGATTGGGACTTCCGTATAATAGGTAATTTGCGACGTATATCTGATCCTGTCCCTTTTCTTGGCGACAGATGGCCAGGTCGTGACGATTTGAGGGTTACCGATCAGCGAGTATCAGCCAGACCAAATAATAAAACTGAATGCCTTGTCACGACTGTCTATTCAACTTTTGGCCATGAGTTTCGTTTAGGCCGGCCGGACGAAGTTGGCTCTTGGAATATTGAATTAGATTCTGAGATTGAAGAGGCAAGTGTCGATGCTTATATTGACGCTGATGGTAATAAGCAAAGCTGGGCAACAAACTGGTCCGATCAGGGGGCTGCATATACAGAGGCGAATAGACCTGAATTAAAGCAAACTAAAGTAACGCCTGTTTTGCTCGTTACGGTAGTTGGTGGTAAAGCCTTTATGAGAAATATTGTACTTATGAAAGGCAAAATAAACAGTATAGATTTTCTCAATGAAACTGAAGAGCTATTGGCGAAAGCTCAAACTGATTATGAATCAGACTTCACAGGAGATGACACAGAGAAATGGTTATTCATAAAAGCTCGGCGATATAAGAGAGGTAGTAAGGTTTGGAACTATAGAATGCTATTTCGTTATAATGATGATGGGTGGAATACTCAAAATGGAGTAGCGACTAATATGTATAAGACAGCAGATTTTAATGAGCTATTAAATGGCATGAAAAACATAACTACTGACTTAGGTGGTGCTTTAAGTGGTCGATAGTATTGATAAAATACCTTTGAATCAGGCTGTTACCGCAGCGGTTCTTAATAGGAAAATTGAAGAGATAAACGATGCTCTTAATATCTCTATCAGTGGGCCTGGTACGTCTGTAACGCAAAGTAGGTATGGCCGGTCGATAAGCGTAACAGGTAAAACCCGTCGGATAATAGCTACAGTTACAACCTGTATTGATTATACTTCGCAGGATACCTATACGCTCGAAATTGTTAGCTCTGGAGAAGAGATTGAAGTTGATGCTCCGTATGTGACGTGTAACGGGGACGGCGACCTGCGGCATTATATGCCGTGGTTCCCGGTTGGCTCAGGTGTGGAGGTAATAAAAGAAGACGGCATCTGGTACATAAAAGAAACGCTGATATATGTTGGCGACGATGAGGATAGCTCACTGCGTTGGAACGAAACAGATGAAAGGGCAATGGCGGTTTGGAAATGAGTACATGGGAAAATGGCAATTGGAGCAGTTTAGC
>Ga0222658_1000433_pt1 | contig 22760 bp, 30 predicted proteins | sample AntAcemetagen476_FD_179830 | JGI IMG/M metagenome (GOLD analysis project Ga0222658, IMG submission 179830) | Saline water microbial communities from Ace Lake, Antarctica - #476 | ecosystem: Environmental > Aquatic > Non-marine Saline and Alkaline > Saline | place: Antarctica: Ace Lake... | reverse complement strand
TTTTATAGATGTTTCACATTTTTTCTTTTTTATTGTTTCTAATTGTGATGGATTTTCTACACCGTATTTTTTCATACAAGTATTTAAAGATTGAACTCTATTATTGAAGTTTTCATCACCATATTTAGATATTTTAGTATTTTTGATATTTTCAACCAATTCTTTTGATTGTAAGACATATTCGACACCATAATTTTTCAACATAGTTTTCTTTTTTTGTTCTTTGATAATTTTTGATTGTGATGGGTTTTCAAATCCATAATTCTTCAATGTTGTTAGTTTTTTCTTATTTTTGATATTGATACATTGAGATGCATTATCTACTCCGTATCTTTCTATTGTGGTTTTTATTCTTTTAAATTTTGAACATTTTCTACATGTATAAACTCCATATTTTTCTTTATTCATATTATATTTTTGTAAATATATTTTATTTTCTTTTTCACATATATCACATTTTACATTAACTTTTACACCTGTACCAAATTGCAAATCTTTAACATCAATAATAATTGAGTCTCCTTTTTTAAATTCATAACCTTTTGTTTTATAATATGTAAAGTTAGTTGATGATATTTTCAATAATACATTTTTATCTATAATCACAATATAAACATATCTTTTTCTATTAGATTATTATCTTTCATATCTTTATATATTAAATATTCTACATATTTAGATTTATTTTCAAAATTTTCAGATAAGAATTCTATGAGTTCTGGAATCAGAGTTATTGTTACTTTTTCTTTTGTTATTTTCTTTTTCATTTTGTTTTCTTTTTATTAGTATATATAAAATAAAAAATACCATATTTTTCCATTTTAGAACATGATTTATAAATATATAAGAATAAATTGGATAATATGATAGGAAGACCTAAGATTAAAGATAAGAAAAAGAATTTATCATTATCATTGAATATTGAATTAGTAAAGATATTAGATAAATATTTAGAAGATAAAAATATTAATAAATCTAAATATGTAGAATATCTTATTAAAAAGGATATGAATAAATCAAATAAAGAATTTAATATATAGATATATGAAAAAATTTGAAGAATTTATAAATGAAAGTAAAGAAAAGGACACATTAGTTATATCTGGTTTTCCAGGTATAGGTAAATCACATTTTTTTAGAAAGAATGAAAAACAAGGTAAGATAGTATTGGATTCTGATTCAAGTTTATTTAGTTGGGTTAAGGATAAGGATGGTAATAATACTAAAGAACGAAATCCATATTTTCCTGGTAATTATATTAATCATATAAAGAAGAATATTGGGGATGCTGATATAATATTAGTTTCATCACATAAAATTGTAAGGGATGCCCTTGTTGAAAATGATATACCATTTACACTTGTTTATCCATCAAGAAGTATAAAAGAAGAATATTTACAAAGATATATAGATAGAGGAAGTGATAATCCATTTATTAAATTATTAGATAATAATTGGGATAATTTTTTAGATGAAATGGAACAACAAGAAGGTTGTGAAAAAATAGAATTAGAAGAAGGTAAGTATTTAAGTGATTACTTATAATGTATCCTATGAAAAAGAAATTGGTAAATATATTAGAAGAAAGAATATCATTACTTAAAAAACATTTTAATAAATAAATGAGAAGAAGTGAAGATTATAAAAATTTCAATAAGCATAAACCTGAAAAGGTAAAGGGAGAATTTTATACTATAAGAAATATGGTTAAAGAAAGTAAAATACCTAAAAATAAAAGGAAATATAATAGTAGAGGTAATGTTATTAATGAAGCTGCAGATTTAGATGCTTCTCTAATAAAAGGATTACCTGTTAATCAAAGAGTAAATTTTGATCAGGGTTTAATGGTTAAAGCAATTCAAAATGGATTAGTTATAATGATTAATTACAATGGTGATAAAGATAATTGGAAAGGTGGAAGAGAAAGAGTTATATATCCTATGGTTATTGGTGTTAATAGAAACACTGGTAATATGTTGATAAGAGGATGGCATTTAACAGGTTGGTCTGTATCTAAAAAGAGAAATGTTGCAAAAGAATGGAGATTATTTAAATCTAAAAATATTAAATCAATGATGTTTACAGGTGACTTTTATAGATTAATACCAAAAGGTTATAAGATGAATGATAGAGTGATGACTGAAAGATTAATTAAGTCTGCAGATTTCAATGAAATTAGAAGAAATCAAGATGCTTTGGTTAAGTCAGGTAAATTAGAAAATATGGATAAACAAACAATAGGTAAAGAAGAATTAGGTGGAATAGTTAAATTGGATGCAAGAACAACGGATACAATATTTAATTTATCATTACCATTTGATAATGAATATACCGCTGATTATGAAAAGAAAACAGAAGACATGAAGATGACTTTTATGAAAAATATAAATAAAAATGAACATGTTGCTATTGTGGGTGCTTTAGGTACAGTTAATAGAACAGTTAAACTTTATGATGGTAAAGAATTTATTGGAAATTTTAAAGTAAGAAAATCTGTAAAAGGTAGAGATATAAAAACCACAAGAAATATTGATGGAAAAACCGAATTTCCATTATATACTTTTAATGAAGTATTAAAATAAAATTTAAAACTATGATTAAAAAATTTAATGAATTAAGGGAATGGGACCCAGATAAAAGAAAAACACACTTTGTAGAAAATCCATTAGGTACTGTTGGACAATTAATTGAAAAATTAAAACAATATGATCCAGATACAAAAGTAGCAATTAATGTTGCTGAAGAACCATCAGAAATAATTGATATTCAAGAAAGAAAGGCTAAAAATTGCACTGGAAGAGGTGATAGTTTAGTTTTTACTGCGGATTTTGATCCAGAAGATGATGTTATCCTTATTGGAGGAAACCAGTATTAAAATAATAGTTAAAATTATGAAAATTAAAAAATTTAATGGAATTTTTGTGTCAAAATAATAGTTAAAATTATGATTAAAAAATTTAATAGATTTCTAAACGAAGATGTAAATTTCGATAGTAAATATCATGCTTTATCTTATGATGGTGATAATTTTAATGATATATATTTTGATGATTTTAATGAATTGATAAATATGATGGATGTATCTGATAATGATTGGAATAATGAATTTCTCGATAAGATTAAACAATTTGATGAAAAAGGACAACCATTTATATTTATAATTAGTCCATATCATTTGATTTTAAACGGTAAAAGATTTTTAGAATTATGTTATCATAGTAATCGAACACCATTAACTAAAGAAGAAGTGATTGATTATTATAATATTGAAATTGAAAAAGCTGAAATCATTAAAAATAATAATTAATTATGAAAAAATTTAAAAAATTTATAAATGAATCGGATGATTTTGACGATTTTGATTTTGATGATTTTGATTTTGATGATGAATTTGATTGGGATGAAGAAGAAAAAGTATATTCATTTACATGTGATTTGGGTAAATATAGTATATTAAAATCAAATGTGATTAATAAACCACCTAATAAATGGACAGCATTAAAGAAATATGATTTAAGTAGTGACAAATTACCATATATAATAGAGATGAATGTATGTGGATTACATGGTTCTGATGCTCCTATGGAATTTTCTAGATTTTTAATAGATAATTTGGTAGTTGAATGTCTTAATGATAGTGAATGTATAGGATTTAATTATCATAAAAAAAGAAAAAGACATTTAAATAGTGGAGAATTTATTACAAATAAAAAAATAAATAAATTGATACCTGTTTACAAAAGGGCATATGAATGGGAATATGATGATGAATTTCCTTTTAAACATGTAAAAGAATCACACCAAAGTATTAGAGTTTATAGAGAAGATTGGAAAAAATTTGTAGATATGTTATCTAATGGAAAATGGGGTCAACGTAAGGTTGGTAAATATGTTAAAAGTAAAAAACCTTTGTGGTGTGCTCACCATAACTGGGATGAAGTTACATATGATGATTTTGAAAATTATTATGATGATAGAGATTATATATATGTTTATGGGTTTTCTGGTTGTTTAATACCTCATTCCGATAATACTAAAAAATATCGTTATAGTAAGTATTATGTGGACTTTAAAGATATTTTAAACCACAAGGCTACGTATAAAAAATATTGATAAATAATGTTTGAATTTCTAAACGAAATGATAAATAAAAAAAGGAAAGTAAAAAGAACAAAATTACATTTATCAGAAAATTTTCTTAAATTTGTATTAAATAATAGGATTAAGGCATCTGATTTATTGATGGATTTTAAAGATGAATGTGAAATTTGTTATGTTGATATATCTAAAAATAATGGGTATGTTAAGATAATGCCAGCATCTAAATATTTACATATTCTTAAGAAGAATAAAATAGATGGGATGGAAAATGAATTTTTAAAGTATTATAATAATAAAGAAAATGATATTAAAGAATTAGAACAGAGTATTCAAGAAATGAGAATTGGTAGATTTATAAATAATATTTTAGAAATTGAACCATATGATGTAGAAACTTTTGTAATAAGATATAAATATTTCCAAGAAAATACCTGAAAAAGTGGAATTATTCCATCTTTTCTGTTTAATATATAAATATAAAAGTATATATTATGGTATGTCCGTTTTGTAAACAAGAAATAAAAATCAAAAATAATATTCATATTTATAAATGTGATAAAAATTTAACAAATGATAAAAATTTAACTAGGTTTTTATTTATTACATATAATCATCCAGAATTAGACAATGGTGTTAAATTAAAAAATGAATATGAAAATGAATTAAAAAGTTTACCAGATTTAAAAAAGGAATATGGTATTTCATATAAGAATACAATTTTTTTATTAGATTATTTTAAAATAAAGAAAAGGACTATAAAGGAAAGTTGTTTCTTAATATCAAAAGAAAAATATAAGATTACTTGTAAAGAAAAATATAATGTTGATAATATATCAACATTGGAATCAACTAAAAACAAGAAAAAGAAAACTTTTTTAAAGAATTATGGAGTAGATAATATATGGAAAAGTAAAGAATATTATGATTGGTTACATAAATATATGTTAGATACTTATGGGAAAAAGTCGTTACCAAATAGATATGGTGGGATGGATGATTATTATAAAACTTTAACTGATGATGAAAAAAAGGATAAAATGATACCAGCCAATAAGGCTTATGTGGAGTATTGGAATAAATTATCAGATGAAGAAAAAACGAATTTAATTCAAAAAAGAACTAAATTTGTAAATGTTAAAACAGAAACAATTATATCAGAAGTTTTAAATAAACTTAACATTTCATATATTCACCAATATTGGATAAAAAGAAGATCATATGATTTCAAAATATTAGATACAAATATTTTAATAGAAGTTAATGGTGATTTTTGGCATGGGAATCCATGTATTTATAATAAAGATGATATTATATATCATCCATTTAAAAGTGTTAAAGCTAAAGATTTGTGGAAAAAAGATAAGGATAAAAAAATATTGGCAGAAAATAAAGGATATAGATTAATATATATATGGGAAAAGGAATTAAAAGAAAATAAGAATAATTTATTAGATTTTGTTATAAATAAATTAAAATAAAAATATGAAAATCAAGTACCCGCGTACACCACATTTCGAATGGTCACCTGGTAAAACTTCGGATGATAAGACTCAGTTTGATTTATCAAGTTTTGAAGGTAAGGATATTATTTTGAGTCTTAAAATGGATGGTGAAAATACGACCATGTATAATGACCATATTCATGCTCGTTCATTAGATAGTGCTGATCATCCTTCAAGGCATTGGGTTAAAGGATTGTGGGGTTCAATTAAACATGATATACCTGAAGGTTGGAGAATATGTGGTGAAAATCTATATGCTAAGCATTCACTTGGTTATAAAAATTTATCATCGTATTTCATGGTGTTTTCAATATGGAATGAAGATAATGTTTGTTTATCAATAGAGGAAACATTGGATTGGTGTAAATTACTTGGTTTAGAATTTGTTCCAATATTGTATCATGGTAAATTCAATTTAGATTTAATTAAAGAATTTGGAGTTGATACTTCTATTCAAGAAGGATTTGTAATGAGATTATCTGATGAATTCAAATATGAAGAATTCAAAAAAAGTGTTGTTAAATGGGTAAGGGACAATCATGTGACTACGGATAGTCATTGGATGAATAAAGCAATTGTTAAGAATAAGTTGAAGTAAATTGTTCGAATGTTTTTATAAATGATTCTTTTGTTAATGGAACATATTTATCTACTTTTCTTTTGTGTAATTTACCATCATATTTTAAAAATTTATATTTTCCATCAATATTATAAACAATATAATAATTATCAGGTTTTAAATCTGAAAAATATTTCATATTTTTAAATTGTTTATAATATGATAATTTAATATAATCCTCATCTACATTTCTTTTTCTATTTTTATTTTGTTTTAATGATAAATCAAGAGGTCCCATTAGATGTATGAATAAAATAGTGTATTCATTTTCTTTGGCTTTATTGAAAATGTTGATTATATTGTTTTCTTGGGTTCCAGTTGTATCATAAATAAAGGATTTTCCAGATTTTATGAAAAGTTCTAATCTTCTAATATTTATTTCTGATGAACCTTCTCTCCATTTTTTTTGATCTTTTGTAAATGTTAATGATACATCATCTGTTGAAAATATTTTTATATTTCTATTTTTATTTAAAATATAATTATTAGCAAATGTAGATTTTCCAATTCCAGGAGCACCCAATAAGATAATACCTAATTTTTCATTTATTCTTGATATTTCAGGGATTGGATCATTTTTAGAATTTTCGTTAATTGGGAACATTATAGATTTTTATTTTTCTAATGGTTCGAACCAATAGTTAAAGAAGAAATAATCATTATTTTTCAAATAATATTTTTTATTATTTTGTTTCATTATAATATAAGGTGTTCCATCTTTTTCCATATCAACACCTTTTATTTCAACTACACTATTTTTTTTAAGATGTTTAATACCACCCATTTCAGTTTTAACAGGACAATTTTCTTTTAAATTTGTATAAAAATCTTTATTTGGTCTGAACCATTTGTCTAGAATGTTTTTCATAAAGGCACTCAATTTTAATCTATATTCCATATCCATATAACTAAATCTACTATCTGTAAACATTTCTGATTTTAGTTTAGTTTCTGAAAACCAATTAAAATCTTTAAATACACCAAAGAATTCTTCTTCATTAAAATTAAATGATATAAATATATTTAAGTGAAGTGAATCATTTTTAAATATTCTTAAAATTTTATAATCCGAAAAATTTTCAATATCTTCTAAAAAATTATCTTGTTTGGATATTGCAATTGATTGTTCTATATCACTCATTGCCGCCTTGGTTATTTGATTTAATCTTGATACTGATCCAGCTGTTCTTGAATAATAATCAACATAAGGACTATCTGAATCTGAACCATATATAGATAAACTAGGGTCGGTTGCAAAACCAAAACCAGGTCCTAATGGATTTTGTGGTCCAATATCCATTTGGTATTGATTGAATTCTGAATATTCTTTTATGATATTATCATTTACAAATTTAAATCTATTAAAATTCCATAATTTATTCATTGAAAATTGATCTTTTGATTTTTTATATATATTAAAAAATTAATATCGAATTATGGCTAAATTAAAGAAAACAAAACTAATTACAGAACTTTCCAAATTAGGAATAGAATATGATGATAGTATGACATACAATGATATGTATAAATTATATAATATTGCTAAGAAAAATAATTTATTAAACGCGGTTTATACATATCTTCCAGGTGATGGTGAAGAATTATTGATAGATAGACCAAGTACACCTGTTAGATTAATTTAGATTTGAATATTGAATAATTTTTCTTTTTATTGTAAATATTTATATATTGTTATTAACAAATATATAAATATTTTGAATTATATATTTTTATATATAATAAAAAATAATACAACTATATATGGAGTTGAAAAATATTATCACCTTTAAGAAATTTAAAGAAATAAAAAATATAAATGAAGATATTGATCTTTTATTGGAAGAAGCAGATGGATTAGTAAGAGATTATGGTTCAAACAAAAGTAACTTTTCTACTACCGTATTAGGTAGAGGGGTACAAACATTATTTAAGTTTTTAAATAAAGGTAAAAATTATGCTAAAATGTATTTTCATCAAAAGAGATTTAGAAATGAATTGGCAATGGGAGTGTTAAGAGTGTGGAAAGAAATTCAAGATGCGATAAATAAATACCCAGATATCCAAATATGCCCTGATAGTGTTTGTGGTGGTGGAACAGGTATGGATTCTTCAACTAAACCTGGTGACGGACCTGGTGATGGACCTGGTGGTGGCGGACCTGGTGGCGGACCTGGTGGTGGAAAATGGTTTATTTATAAAATGTCAAGTGATATTATTGTTTTAGTTCGTGAAGATCAAGAACAAGATGAAGAAGAACAAGTACAAAAAGGTGTATTAAGTGTTAGAGAATTTTATAATTTGGGAAGAAATGCTAATGTAGATAAAGGAAGATCTTATCATGTTAAGAAAAGTGAATTACAAGAAGTATCAGATAAAGTATCACAAGCTATTAGTATATTATTCAAATTTGGAATGGGTATAACAACAGTGGAAAATTATGAAATAGAAGTAAAAGAAAAATTAGATTCTAATGATTCTGATTATAAAAAATGTCCAGTATTTAAAAGTAATTTAGAAAAAGTATTGAAGAAATTAGATGAAATGGAAAATAAAACCCAAGTTGCTTTAAATTGTATAGAATATTTAACTACTTTGAATGAAAGTGTGATTTATTATGGATATGGTGTTTTAAATGAAAAGGAAAAATCAACAAGATATAGTATATCAAATTTAAGACACTCTAAACAAGAAGGTGCATGGTGGAGAAAGGGGGCAAGAACTCTTGGGAGATCTGCACCTGTTGAAATACTTGGAGATGATACCAAATTAGATTGGGGAATATTTAGTGAAGATGAAAATATTAATCAAATGTGTTGTTTTTATACAAATGGTATGTATTATTGTGATGGTAGTGGGAATACATTAATACAAATATCAGGTGAGGATTTAAAAAAATCAGCAACATCAAAAGTAAATAAAGATTCAATTGCTGCTATTCAATATTCAATATTATCAGCTATACAACACACTGATAGTGTTGATTCTACAAAAATGTTTGCTACGAAGGGCGGTGGAATAAATGATCAATCATCTACAACTGGATTGGATAGAGTGTGGAGAAGAATGGTAAGTAATACATTAGCTGAATTTAAATGTTTCTTAAATACGACTGAACTTAACCCATATGATATTGCAAAAAAGATAAAACCAGATAGTGGAGAGGTTGAAAAAATCACAAAATTTACAAGTGAAGCAGATAGACACGCTAGACATATGTCTGATATATTGAAGTGGTTGAAAAATCCAAGTAATAAAAAAGGAACTTCATGTTTGGTTGAATTTTTAAATGGAGATAATAAATATAGATTAATATTATTTGACAACACTAATCCAAAGGGAACAATAGTTTATAATAAAATTTATAATTTTGATGATGGTGTCAATGTAAATCATAAGGGACATATCAATCATCATTCTAATAAATCTGATAATTTTAAATTTCCTGATGGTGGAACAAATAAAGGAAAGAATTTTAATAGTTTAAGAGGTGGAAATCTATTAGAAAGATTAGATTCTAGTTATACTGCTGGAACAGATTATAATATAGACATTACTATAAAGGAAGTATATTATATAACTGATAAGGCAATATTAGATAAATTAAAAAATATGAAAGAATCATGATAAAAAAGGTATTAAAATTTAAAGAGTTTTTAAACGAACAAGAAGATAATTCTAAGGAAGAAATTCAACAATTAGATAAAGATGTTGATGATACAACTGTTGATTTAAAGAAAAAACAAATAGAAATCAATAATAGAAAATTAAAATTACAAAAGAGAGAAGAAGATTTTTTAAAGAAAAAGGAATCAGAAACTAAGTAATATGAAAATTTTCAAGATAAGTGATTTTTTAAATGAAGGTTTAGAATTTAATCAATATAAGACAAGTTTATCTAAAGATGAATATGAAAATATATTGGAAACAAATTGTAAAAACTTTGATTTTAGTGATAATAAACTTATAAGAGGTGATAGTAAAATGGGTGGTGATTATTATATTTTAAATCCTAAATATAGAAAAGTCAATTGGGATAGAAGGAGGATGTGTTCAATTCATTTGGAATTTTTAAGAAGTGATTTATGGGATGGATTACCAAAAAAAGTAGAATCTATTGATTTTGGATTTGAAGGTAATACACATATTAAAAGTGGTTTTTATGGTCGAGTTTATAGAGTAATTCCATTTGATAATTCAAAATTTTGTATGGTGAATAATTTAGTTGGTAATCGTAATGAAATTTTAAATGGAGATTTAAATGAACAATTTTTAAGTAGAATACTTGATAATTTTGCAAATTTTAATAATTTTTATAATGAACGAACAAATGATATGATAGAATTATCAAATAATTTGAATATATTGTTTAAAGATAAAGAAAAAATATTAAATAGTGGAACTAAAAAAAAGTTTTCATATGTTGATGATAAGTATATAACAACTATAAGTGGTGTAGATACTATAATGTTATTAAAATTATATGAAATTCTTAATAGTAGAAATATGGATTTTATAGAATATATGAAAGATGCTTTTGGACCAGAACAATATGATATACTTAATTATCAAGAAATGATTAATAGTGATTTTGATTTTGGGTGGACTGGAGATCCAGTGTTGATAGTTAAAGTTTAGAATTTATCTACTTTACTATATAAATAAAAATATATTATAATTTTAAATGGCTAGTGTAGATAAAGAATTTGTAGAAAAATTAGATGCTTTCACCGATGCCTTGGGTGATGTAGTAGAACTTCTTAAAGCACAAACGAAGAAAGATACAACTGACGTAGTTTCTAAATCTATGGATAGTATGCCAGATAAAATTATTCAAATGTCTGAAGATTTGGCAACAGTTAAAAAAGATGTATCATCTTTAAAATCATCAACAGATGATATTAAAAAATCAATTCAAGAAATTAAGAAGAGTAAAGAAACTGGTATGTTCGGTAAGGTTTCTGAAACTGATAATAAGAAGAAAATCATTGATGGAATATCTGTTATTGGGTTGATTGCTGGTGGTGTTCTTGCTGTTGGTTTAGCATTTAAGATAATTGGTAAAGTAGATTTTCTATCTGTTTTAGCTTTATCTGCTAGTGTGACCGCATTGGCTTTTTCATTTGTTATGGTTGCTAAATCAATGAAAGATAATAAATTAAAATCAAGTGATGTTTTAATGGTATCGGCAGTGTTGCCTATTATGGCAGCTGGATTAATGTTATCTAGTTTAATATTATCTAACTCTGCAACTATTGGGGTAGCTCAAGGTATATCTATTTTAATTGTATCAGTTGCATTAGGTGCTGCTTTGTTTTTTATGTCTAAGGCGTTGACGGCATCTAAAATGAAAGGGAAACATACATCACAATTTTTATTATTACCAATAATTTTACCAGCGATTGCACTTGGTATAATGTTATCTACAAATATATTAAAAGGTTCTTCAGTATTAAGTCTTAAACAATTGGTATCGGTGGCTGTTGTATCTATTGCATTAGGTGCTTCTTTATTTTTTATGTCTAAGGCTATAAGTGCATCTAAAATGGAAGGGAAACATACATCACAATTTTTATTATTACCAATAATTTTACCAGCGATTGCACTTGGTATAGCGGCATCATCATTGGCATTGGAATTGGTAAATGGAAATATAGATTTGATGGGTGTTTTAAAGGCTTCTTTAGCTGTTGGAATATCTGTATTAGTAATGATGCCTACAATTATATTAATCAATAAATTTAAAATTAAAACAAATGATATTATAAGAGGTTCATTTGCTATACTTGCTTTATCTGGTGTTGTTGTGTTATCATCTAAAATTATATCAGAAGGTGATTATACTGGAAATGTACCAGATTATCAATGGAGTTTAAAGGTTGGATTATCAATGTTAGTATTTGGAGGAACAGCTTTTATATTAGGTAAATTACCTAAGAATGCTTTAATACAAGGTATGATAGCTATGGCTTTACTTGTTCCTACTATATGGTTGGCTGATTGGATAATAAGTAAGGGGGATTATTCAAAATACCCATCAATTGATTGGTCATTGGGTGTAGGGTTAAGTATGTTAGTATTTGGTACGGCTACTGCAGCATTGGGTTTTATCGCGATTAGTGGAGTAGGTGCGGGTGCGTTAGCATTAGGTATGATAGCAGTTATTGGAATATCTGCACTTATGTATGAAGTCGATAAAATAGTGTCACTTGGGATTTATAAAAACTATCCAAAAGATAAATGGGTGGAATCTATAGGTAAATCAATGTTAGTATTTGGTACGGCTACTGTGCTTTTAGGTGCATTTGCACTTGCTACATTTGGTTTTGGAATAGGTGCTGGATTATCTGCTGTTCTTGATATCGCAGATACAATGGTTGAAGTTGATAAAAAACTTTCAAAAGGTAAATGGGGTGCATTTCCACCTATGGAGTGGAGTGAATCTGTTGGATTATCACTCATGAGTTTTACAAAGGCAATTGCTAATAATTCACCTGGATTATTAGATAAATTTGGATCATGGTTGTTCGGTGAAGGTGAAAATGAAAATCCATTATTATCAGTTGCTACATCTATGAAATCTGTAGCAACGGAATTAAATGGTTTTGATTGGGAAAATGCTAAATACCCATCTAAAAAATGGGCATTGGGTGTTGGTGCAGCTTTAACAGCATTTTCATTGATGGAAATAGGTGCAGGTGTAGGAAAGGCTATTAGTGGTATTTTAAGTTTAATAGGTGGTGGTTCAGGTAGTCCATTGGAAGATTTATCATTGAGTATGGTACAAATTGCTAAAAATATGAATGATCCAATTTGGAATGAAGTGAAAGAATATGGTGGTTATCCATCAGAAGAATGGGCAAAGGGAGTTAGTATGGCATTAACAGCATTTTCAAGTATAATGAGCACATTGGATGATATAGGAGAATCTAATGGCACATTTGGACAACAAGCTATTATAATAGTTGCTGGTTTGAAACAGGTTGCAAATTATATGGACGACCAAGATTGGAATGAACCAAATGTTAATATGAATAAATGGGGAGAAAGTGTAAGTAATACTGTTGATCAATTAATAGGTATATTTGAAAAAATTGATAAAGCTGATTATGAAAGAGGTGATAGAAAAGGTTTTGAATATATTTTTAGTTCTATCAATATGATAAATAGATATTTAAATGTAGGAAAATGGCACGATGTACCTAATACTAAATGGACTAATGGGTTAAAAAGTGTTGTTGATAATGTTGTACCATCGTTTGAAAAAATAGATAAAGCTGATTATGAAAGAGGAGATAGAAAAGGTTTTGAATATATTTTTAGTTCTATTAATGCTATAAATGATTATTTGGATGTAGGAAAGTGGAATAAATTACCAAGTGATGAATGGAGTGAACAATTGAGAAATTTTGTTTATAGTATTATACCAGTAATAATTAAAATAAAGAAGTCAAATTATAATTTTATTGATAGAGATGGTTTAGAAAATTTAATTGAAACTGCAATCATACTTAATAATAAATTAAATGATATTAAATGGAATAAATTACCAAGTGATGAATGGAGTGAACAATTGAAAACTTTTGTTTATAGTATTATACCAGTGGTAATTAAAATAAAAAAGTCGGATTATAATTTTGTTGATAGAGATGGTTTAGAAAATTTACTCGAAACTGCAATAATACTCAACAATAAATTAGGTATGAAATGGAATGATTTACCAAGTATTGAATGGAGTGAACAATTGAAATTTTTTGTTTATAATATTATACCACCATTATTAAAAATAAAAGGTTCGGATTATGGTGAATCTGAAAGAGTAAAATTAATAAATTTATTTGTATCCATATCTAAAATTAATGAAGAATTGGGTAAAAATAAAAAATGGAATCAAATAGATTCAGAATGGTCTAAAAATGTCATAAGTAGTATTAAATTATTTACAGATATAAACCAATCATTTTTATTTGACATGGATGATAATCTTGATATATTTGAAGGTATAACTGAAATTAATGAATCAATAGGTAAAAATAAAAAATGGAATCAAATTGATGGTGATTGGTCTAAAAATGTCATAAGTAGTATTAAATTATTTACAGATATAAACCAATCATTTTTATTTGACATGGATGATAATCTTGATATATTTGAAGGTATAACTGATATCAATGAAGAATTGGGTAAAAATAAAAAATGGAATCAAATAGATTCAGAATGGTCTAAAAATATTACAAGTAGTATTAAATTATTTACAGATTTAATTGGTAAGAAAAATATCGATTTGGATAATGTTTTTGACATATTTGAAGGTATAACTGATATCAATGAAACATTAGGTAAAAATAAAAAATGGAATTCAATAGATCCAGAATGGACTAAATCATTATCCATAGTTTTTGATACAATAATGAGTGTATCACCTGAATTATTAACTAATACAGATGATATAGTTCAAACATTTGATAAATTGTCTAAATTAGGTGAATCATCTGATAATTTTAAAACTTTAGCAGATTCTATTAAATATGTTGCAGAATCTTTAAAAGATATAGATACTGATGTAATGAATAGATTATCTAATTTTTCAGGAAATATGTTAGTATTATCTTTAGTTGATGAAACAAGATTAAATGAATTCATTGATGTTATTGATGATAGAAAGGAAGATTTAAAAGATATAATATCACTTGGTAATATGGGTCCAGGTGGTGGAGATGTAAAAACTTCAATTAGTCAAATGGTTATTAAAACTGATGAAGAAGATAAAAAACAAACGGAAAATAGATTTGAAACATTGATAACAGAAATTCAAAAACTTAATGGTTTATTAAATTCTATTAATGGTAATGTCGATATTACTAATACTATGAATAGTGCAAGTAAAATGAAAAATCCAGTTCCAGTATCTCTAGTATAATCAAACTTCAATTTAATTAAAACAAATCCAAATTTTCGTATATATATTAAAAAAAGTGTTTTTATGACTAAATCCATATTAAATTATATTAGATATAGAAAACTTATTGAAGAAAATAGGGAAGAGTTAGAAAATGATTTCGACATTAAAATTGATAAAATTTATAGATTAGGTACAAGAGTATCTTTACCTGAAAATAAATTCATTGTGTTGAAAGAATATAAAAATTCAGAATTGGATATTTATAAGAGTTTGAATGATGAAGTTAAGAAAACAATAACAAAATTAGATAGGTTTTTCATGCAAAAAAATCTTGTTGAATATATTGGAATATTTAATATAGATAGAGTTGATGTAAATTTGGTTACTATAATATTATCTTATAGATTATTTGATGTTATTAAATTAACTAAAATCAACAGAATAATATCTCTATTTTCTTTTTTGGGATTATCGATAGGATTTTGGGATATATGGTATATGATTCCATTCGGTGTTGTATTATTTTTATCATTATTACTAAATGTTGTATTATTTAAAAAACTTTTTATATAAGAAATAGTATATAAATTAAATAAATAAATTAAAATAAAAATGGCAAAAGAAGATTTTTTAAAATTAGAAGAAGACGTAGTTGAATTTATAAAAGAAGTGGAAAAGGATTTTAACTTACCACTTGATATAACATTTAGTTATGTGTCCAATGTTAAACAAAAACAATTAATTAAATTTACAAAAATACCTGATGTTTATGCGTGTGATAGTGCAATGAATGCAGATATTATAGTAGTAGTTAATGATGAATATTTTGATAACTTTGATGATGAAACAAAAAAAGTATTAGTTGAAAAAGAATATGATAGAATTGATTTCAATTATGAAAAAGGAATTATTAAAGTAATTAATCCAAAAATTAATGTTAATAGTGGATTTGTTGAAAAACATACTTGGGAAAAAGTGTCAGATGCTCTTAAATTAGAAGAAGAATTTGAACAACAAAGAAAAGATAAACAAGAAAATTAAAAAATAATAATAAATTATGACAAACAAAGAAGATATTTCTGCAGAAGAAATGAATGATTTTGTAATAGAAGAGTCTAAAGGACTTGATATAGAAAATACAGATTATGATATTACATCATCTGATGATGTTTTGGATTTTGATTTTAGTTCTGATGATGAATTCGATATTGAAAATGCATTTGAATTTGTTAAACATTCAAAAGTTCCAAAACAAACTAAGGAATTGGTTGAACAAAAAGAAGCTGATAATGTAGTTAAAAACACATCAGAAAAATTTGTAAGTCCAGAATATGTTGAATTGATGGATAATGGATATGCAAAATTATTGGCAATATTGAAAAGATATGAAGTAAATTCAGATATAATTAAAGCAATGAACGAAGAGGATAAAGATAAAATCTATATTATCGCTGAACATCTTTTTAATGAATATCAAAAGAATTTAAACAGTATGGATTTCAATTTTGAATTAACTCAAGATGAATGGAAATTTATGATAGATGTTCTAAAAAATAAATTAGAATATGATCAGAATGAAATTTTTCAAATGGAAGAAATAAGAAAACAATATTTAGATGGAGCGGAAGAAATTCAAAAATCTTTACCAAGAGATATAGAAGAAATTCCAACTATTATAAATGTTAACAATTTAATTATTCTTTATCATTTAATATCTAAGTATAAAGTAAAGGGGATAAATAAACAACATTATGCATTTCTTACACTTTTAACAAAGATTGGTGAAAGAATTAAATTATTTAATGCTTATACTGTATGGGTTCAAAGGTTAAGTGATGATTTCCAGTTATGGGGTGGTAGCTTATCAATTGATGATAGCATAGTAAATGGTACAGCAATTCAACCTGAAAATCCTAATAATGGTGAGTAATGAATGATTTTGAATCGTATGTTTCAATAATTAGTGAATTAAAAAAGGTGTATTGGAACTTAAAACCCAATACACCTTTTCTTTTACCAGTTAGTAAAAGAATTTGTGCTAGAACAATTGGATCAGATATAGTTCCTGAGAAACCTTTATATCAACGAGTTGAATGGTTATAAAAAAATAAATATTATGGATAAAGAAACAATTAAAGAAGTATCATATATGGATAAACCATATACACAAAAAAGGAAAATTTTAAGAAGACAACATTTTATTAATAAGAATATTCTTGAAATAACAAATGAAGTTTTATATAAAGTACTTAAAAGAGTAAAACCAAATGAGTTTGTAGATTATAATGAAATTATAAGAAACATACTTGTTGATGGATATATTGCATTTGAAAAAATTTATGATAGTGATAAATTTATATCATTAATAGAATTGGATTCAACATCATTGACAATTTCTATAGATGATGATGGTCAAGTTATGTGGCACCAATACAAAGGGACGAATAAATCAAGAATATTATATGAATCACAAATATTGTATATCAAATCTCCATTTGTTTCTTATACATCTTTAGTTGAAATGATATACGTTAATATGATAGATAAAGATAGTAAATATACATTAAAACAATGTGTGAATGATGTAGTAGATTGTTATAATGAAAATTTCTTAAATTTAAAATAATATAAAAATATGAAAGATGATAATGATTTTCCATTCGAAGAAGATGATTTTGATTGGGATGAAGAAAAAGAAAACGACATAGGTTTTATATCTAAAAGAGAATCAGATTTTGAAACATTAGAAATTATGTTTGTTGATTTTCAATATGATGTGGATAATGAAAACGATGATGTGTCATTTGATGACGTACAAGATGGGTTGTTAAGGGAAGATTCTATTCAAAATATAGTATCACCAGTGGTTTCTTCTAAAAGAGTTCAATTGGGTAGTGATTATGTTTCTGACGATGATGTGAAAGAAAAATTTATAGAAAAGGCTATAGAATTATCCGAAAGAAATTTTCATGGCAATGATATTGAATTATATGAAAAATTCAATTTTAAACCTGCTGAACACACTGAAAATATAAGAAGAAAATTTCTTGCAAAAATCAACAATGCTTCCAGTGTGATTGCAGTAAATGGGAGAATTGGACCTGCTCAATATATGATAGTATCAGAGAATAATTATAATAATTATGAATTATCTATATTAGAAAATATTAAACCTGTTTTTTATGATACGGATGATATTATACTTTTTAGAAAAAATAGATTTGATCAACCTGGGTTAGTTTATATTACAAATAATGAAAAATACTCTTTAGTGGATATTGGATTTTATCCAGAAAAACAATTTATAAAAATAAAAATAGACAATGAAGATTGATATAGTAAATAAAAGTGAATTTGAATTACCAAAGTACCAAACTAATGGTTCAGTAGCAATGGATTTAAGAGCAAATCTTAAAGATATGAATAAAGAAGTATTTTATGATTATGATTATACTTTTCATTATGAATACGGATTTTTATCAAAGTCAGATGAAAATAGAACATATGTAGATGGGTTGTGGTTAGAACCACACAAACAATATATTATTCCAACTGGTATTTATATTTCTTTACCAAATCCACATATTGAAACTGCTTCGGGTGAAGGACATGGGTATGAAGCACAAATAAGACCAAGAAGTGGATTGGCTGCTAAATATGGATTAACAGTAGTTAATTCACCAGGAACAATTGATTGTTTCTCAGAAGAGTCAACTATAAAAACACTTAATGGTGAAATGAAAATAGGAAATATAAAAATAGGAGATATTGTATTATCTACAAATGAAGATACCTTAGAAATAGAAAAAGATATAATTGATGCAATTGTTGATACTGGGGTTCAAGATATTTTAATAATAGAAACAGATGACGGTGTTTTAGAAATTACGTCAAATACATTAGTATACACTGATAATGGTGTAAAAATGGCTAATGAATTAAATATAGATGATAATATTTTGTTTTTGGAATAAAATGGTTTTATAATCTTAATATATATAGATAAAGATTATAGGAGTGATGATAAAATGTAAAATTTGTGGGTATAAAGTTAAATATAGATTGATAGAACATATTATAAAAATACATAATATGAATATAAATGATTATAAAAAGAAATACGGGGAAGTTGTTTCTGAAGAATATAAAATAAAAGTAAGTGATAAATCCAAAGAAATGTGGAAAAATCCAGAATATAGAGAAAAAACTTTGAAATCTAAAGAATGGATATATTCTGATGAAAAATTAAATAAGAGAAGGATTGAATCTATAAAGAATTATTATAAGAATGGTGGAAAAACTTGGAATGATGGACTAACTAAATATGATAATGATAGTTTGAAATCCATTGGTGAAAAAAATAAAATAAATCTAACTGGTAGAAGAAAAGAAGATTATGACTATTTAGACAAACATAGTAAATTGATGAAATCTCTATGGGATAAATCTAAAATGAAAGAAAAATGGGAAGATATACAAAATAATGAAGAATTAAAAAAGAAGTGGAAGTTTAAAATATCTAAAACGATGTCAAATAAAATAATAAATGGTGAAATTAACACAATGTCGTCATTTAATTGCGGGTGGTATGAAAATGGATATGGTAAATTTTGGTATAGTAGTGGATTAGAAAAAGATGCAATGTTATTATTTGATAAATTAAAAATAGTATGGAGAAATAGTAGATTAAAAATATCATATAAAGATAAAGAAAACAATTCTCATTATTATATCCCAGATTTCAATATTAAAATTAACAACATTGAAACGATCATTGAAATGAAGGGTTTTGATTGGGATGGATTAACCAATATTAAATCAACTGAAGCATCAAAATTATTTAATTATAAATTGTTTTACTCAATAAAAGAATTAAAAAAATATTTAAAATATGAAATTAACAAAAATAAAATCAATTAAAAAAAACACAAAACAAACATATGATATCACAGTAAGAAAAAATCATAATTTTTTCTGTAATAATCATTTAATTCATAATTGTGATTATCGTGGGGAAATTAAAATTATTTTAATGAATTTAACAGATGTTCCATATAAAGTAACACATGGTGATAGGATAGCACAGATGGTTATAAATCGTTTTGAAAGAATTTCCTTAAATGAAGTAGATACTTTAGATGAAACTGAAAGAGGAGATGGTGGATTTGGAAGTACGGGAAAATAAAAAAAATTATGGGTTGGAAATCAACAAAAACAATATCGAGAGAAAAACTTGAAAAAAAAATTATAGAAGAAATTTACAATATTGAAAGATTAAGTGATGATACTTTGTGTCAAATTTTTGAAAATTTAGGTGATGATGGGAATACTGAAATATATACTGGATATAATTATACAGTAGGTGACGAATAATTTTATTTTATATCAAAGAATTTCTTTAATTTTTTTATATGGTGACAATCTTCATTGTTTTCAAATTCCGAACAATTGCAGTATAATTCAGTATCATTGATAATTTTTAATTTATATTTTTTAGAATTTTTCACCATAATTATATTTTTAATAGATGAATTATTGTCATTTTTTTGTTTAGTATTATACCATACCATTAATAAATCTTTTTCATCTATATTATCATTTAAAATTTTATACATTATAAAATCAATAATAGCAAATCTTTCACCTTGTTTGTTTATAGAAACAGATGGTTTAGTTTTGATTCTTTTAGGCAATTTTTTTAGAATGTTCATTCGAAGGTTTTCTTATAGATTGATTTTATTGCGTTAATACCATTTTCATTTAATTCTCTTGTTCCAATACCTGCGAAATTTTGTGTTAATGTAGGTTCTTCTGTTTCAACGAAATTTTCATTCCATTTAAACCATTTATTTTTGAATTGATCAAAAACGTATGTAGGTTTATTTGTTTCTATTCCCATCATAACAGCATAACCAGTTCCACCATCAACAATATCTATATCGGTTTTATTTTTGTATTTACTACCTTTTTCACCTGGTTTTAATATTTTTCCAATTGCAAAAATTGCATCAGAATTTTTAACTTGAAACCAATTTCTTGATAGTAAATTTCTTACGTATTGTGAAGATCTTTCAACATATTTACCCATTTTAGTTGAAACGATAAGAATCATTTCCCATCCTTCTTGTAATTCTTCTTCTGTTAAAACTTTTTTATTGGGTGATAGACTTCGGTGATTATTAAAAGAGAAGGATATTGTTTCGACATTGTATTTTTTACCAATGATTTCCCATCCCATATCGGCTCCTCTTGCTCCACCACTGTAATTATAATAATTCATATTTTTTATTTTAAATATAATAAAAAATTAGATAATAAAAAAAGATTGTTTAAACTTGTGATATGGTTTATTATATAATAAATAAAAATGATTTATGAAAGAATGTATTATAATACAATATTATGTTAGAGATTATAGTGATGAATTTATATTAAATAAATGTATAGACTCTATATTAAAAGCAGGATTGGATATATTTCTTATAAGTCATTCAGTTATATCAGAAACAATACAAAAAAAGGTTACATATTTTTTTTATGATTCTGATGATCATCTTTTAAAATTTGAAGATGTGTATAAAGATAAAAATGGAGAAGAACATTTAAAATTCAATACTTTTAAATATTATAATGCTGAAAAATTTGTGGTTAGTACTTTTTTATATGTTGTTGATGATTTGTCTTATAGTTTTTATAAAGCAGTGTATGATGCTTATAGAGTAGTTAATGCTTTGGGTTATGATTATTCGTATTATTTTGTAGGTGATTTTATTATAAATGAAAATGAAATAGAAAAATTAAAGAAAGTGTCAAAAAAAGTAAAAAATTCGGATAAAAAAGGTTTATTTTATTTGATGGATATGACTAAAATACCTACATACCATCGCAGAAATGAAAGTCATTATATTTCTCCGTTTTTTTGGTATGTTGATAATAAATGGTTTTTAGATAATGGTTTTATTGATATGTCCAGTAAAGAAAATTATTTAAAAAATATTCCACCAGAAATAGAAATTTCTTATGAATCTGTATTATCATCTGTATTATTAAAAAAGAAAAATGATCTGATATTTGAACATAGTGATAAAATAGGGCACCCCTTTGTAACAGAAGATAGATCAGATTTATCTAAAAAAATGAAGAATTCCCCATATTTATATGATATAGGGGTTTTTTATGATATTCAAAATGTTAGTTTATTTAGTTTATTTAGTTATAATGATTCAACTAAAACTAAAAACTGGAAAGTTTTAATTGAATATGATGATGGTACTATAGATAAACATATTGTAGATAATACTCCTTATACATGGACAAAAAAACCTATAGAAATAAAATACGATAAATTCAATTTATCGTGCTATGATATAACAGATAAGGAAATTAAACTTTATGATATTTATTTCAATGATATTGAAATTTATAAAGAAAAATTTAAAATAGAATATAGATAATTATCTAATGTTTGATTGAATACTAATTTGAATAAAATCCTAACCAACTATAAGGAAATTTCTTATTAACTGGATACATTAAACATATGTCACCCAATTCTACTTTTTTTCCATTTCTATATTTCATAATTTAATATCTTTAAGGAATTGTTTAACATTTTCTTTTAGTTTTTCTAAACTTTTAT
>Ga0222658_1000431_pt1 | contig 22816 bp, 26 predicted proteins | sample AntAcemetagen476_FD_179830 | JGI IMG/M metagenome (GOLD analysis project Ga0222658, IMG submission 179830) | Saline water microbial communities from Ace Lake, Antarctica - #476 | ecosystem: Environmental > Aquatic > Non-marine Saline and Alkaline > Saline | place: Antarctica: Ace Lake... | reverse complement strand
ACTCAATAGCTAAAAGAACCTTAACCCCCAACCATCCATTGTAGGAGAGAACACTTTCTTTCATACCCAAAACTATTTGGAAAAATCAAAAGAATCTATATCTAAATTATTAAAATCATATAATATTTTTGCATTTAGGTCGTACCAACAATTTTCAAACTGATTATTACTTTTTAATTTGAAAAAATTCTTTTGATATAGATATGCATGAGACTTATGGGGTTTACCATGATAACTATTAAGAATCCATCCTTGACGATCTCCAACAAAGTCATTTTGTAACCTTACTTTTCCCTTGGTCATTAAATAATCTAAAAGCACTTCTTCTAAAATATAATTAACATGATTGTCATTAACTCGTCTACCTGTGATGATTATATCCTCTTTCACATATTTTTGAAATATTTTGTCCTTTGAATAGATCTTTTTTAATTCTTTAAAATAATCGGTAAAGTCTGGACAATCTAGCAGAATTTGCCCCCAAGTAGTAAAGGAAAATGCCTTAGGGATAATATTGACATTTCTTTTTATTAATTTTAAATAACCTCTCTTATGATCTTCAATTACTTTTTGGAATTTTGTCTTAAGAATCGATGCTTTTTCATTACTATTTAGATATAAACTATCAGTATATAATATAACCGCTCCAACACCCGACTCCTTAATTTTAGGTATTATATGATTCGTTGATTTAATACACTCCTTTGGACTTTGTCGATTTCCAATAAGTGGCATAGAAATTCCAACAACAGTTATTCCCTGACCATTAGGTAATTTATTGATACCAAAAAACTCATTTTTTTTAATTGACCTCTTCTTCTTATTCATAATAACTAATAACCAGTATAGTATAAGAAGTTACTCCCTTTAATTTTCCCACTCTTCAAGAAAGTGCTATCTTATTTTAGGGGTTTAAGGAACAACCAACCACAATCCAGTCCTTTTAGCTACTTTTTCGCTCCGCTCAATCACGCTTACAGCTTTCATCGCAATATCCTTTGTTTTTCAAGGGACTTAACAACAGTTAAAGAGAAAATCCTTGCAGGATTTTCCCAAATTAATTTCTCATCCAGCTCGTAAAATCACGGGAGAAATTAACCTTCCTTAATAGCGATGTCATCTCTAATCGTTATATTTGAGAAAAAGAAAAAGCCCATTTAAGAATATTTATATATATCAAGATTTTTTATTAATGTATGGAAGAATATTCACCCTATCACAAGTTAATTCCTGAAAGAGTTGAAGTTTTAGAAAATTTAAAATCATTATTGGGAAAAATTTGTAAAGTTCATTTCAATATTGATTTTGCTGAAAGGAAGCTTCCAGTTTTATCTTATGTAATCAATCCTAAAATAAAAGAAACAATAATGGTTACAGCAGGATGTCATGGAAATGAACCTGCTCCCATTTATGCAATTTACAATTTTCTAAAAAACAATCCAAAAATTAGGAATAAAAGAATAGTAATAGTTCCTTGTATAGTCCCATTTGGTTTTTGTTTACACATTGATAAAAATATTAATGGAATAGATATTAATAGAAACTTTTTTTCTAAACAACTTCAAAAAGAAACCAGTCTTTTGAAACAATTAGTAAAAAAATATAAACCAAATTTTGTATTAAATCTGCACGAAGACCCAGATGAAAAAATGTTCTTCTTATATTTGGAGGGGAAAAATCACCGGCAAATAGCAGAAAAGTTGGTTTCTTTAGTTTCAAAAGATATGAAATTCTACAAACGAAAAAAAGTTCATAATGATATGGTTATCAATGGAATTGTTGAATCAAATAAAACGGGAACTAGTTTTGAGGATTATTTAACAAAACTGAATATTCCTAATTTTTGTGTGGAAACTCCAGGACTTTATCCATTAAAAGATAGGGTGAAAGTTCATGAAAAAATATTGAAGTTTATTGTAAGGTAACGGGACTTTTTCTTAATTTTACACTCACTCTGTTCCAAATTTAATCTAATTCTCAAATATAAAAACTCTACGAATTTAGGCTTCGCCGACCGTTGCACTAACTCCTGGTCTCTTAGATACAGACATAACAAAGATTTAGAGATTCCAGAAACTTGCACTTAGCTCTCCCAAATTTTTTGCTACGGCAAAACTTCTCTAAATTAAATGTTAAGAGATTCACAAAAGCTTACACAAATTTTTCTATATTATTTTAGTGTTCCGTATCAATTATATTCATTTAATGTATCCATTATATTTTCTTTCAGAAGAATCATATAAGTTTTTTGAAATAGTTACCGACAGAATATATTTTTTATTCTCCAGTAGAATTAATTTTTCATCAGTTAAAGTCAAATATCCTGCAGTTTTTCCACCAATTATTTTGGCATTGATAGAATCTTTTAGAATCATTGCTAAGAATTCTGCGGAACTTGCTGTCGAAGACCCAACCAAAATCTTAACATCATTTATTTTTGGAGCTTTTCGAATCAATTTTGGCTTTACTGAAGTATATTTTATTTTTCCAGTTTTATTCCTTATGCAATAAATTGCTTTTCCGTTATTTTCTTTTGCGTAGAACAATAAACCTGTTCCAATTAATTCTCCAAATGCGTCGAAAAAAACCCTAATATCTCCGCCACCACAATTCCTCAAATCAATAATAATCTTTGAATGTTCCTCGGTAGCTTTTTTTATTAAATTGACAATTTCCATAACCCTGTTTCCAATACTTGTTCCAGAGTTATAATTTTTATATTGAAATTTTTCATAATTAGAAGAATTTATGGTAAAAACTTTTATTAATACCCCCTCTTTTTTTTGAATGATTATAGGAAATTTATCCTCCTTCACCTTTTTGCCCTCAGAATTACTAACTATTTCACGGAGGTACGTGTGTTTATCATATTTGCACAAGACCTTATTTAATTGTCCAATATCTGTTATTATATCTTTTTTAAAAAGAGATTTCTTTATTTTGGTATAACCCAAAGTATTGATTAATCCAATACATTTAATTATTAATTTTTGAGTTAATTGATTTTCTTTCATTATAGTCCTAGCTAATCCTCTTTTCTTAACATAAAAGAGTTTTATATTTAATAAATATAACTGAATTTTAATTTTCTTTTTTTAAAAAAAAAGAAACAAAAAAAGCGCGTGTCTCTCTAATACCTTACCCCCCCAAAAAAATATTATTTCTAAATTAATACAAACGGCATTCTCAAAAACTTTGATTTTTTGCCTTCGGCATCGTTGCACTAAAAATCAATCCTTCGGAGAAACTAACAGCGATTAAACGGTTCTAAAACCTTGCAGGATTTTCCCAAATTAATTTCTCAGCCAGTTCGCTATCGCTCACGGGAGAAATTAACTTTCCTTAATCGCAATGTTATACGCAATTAAATTAGGGACGACTAGAACATTTAAAAAGGAATAAGTATTATCAAATTATTATGAAATATCCAGCACTTACTTTGTGGTTCAATCAACCTAACTATGAAAGTATAGGCCAATTACTGATGGAAGAATTTAAATTGGTAGGCCCAAAATGGGAAATGTATGGTAGAACTGAAAAAGATGTTTTAGTTTGTGAAAGAGATAACCGAGGGATTTATAGGGTGGCCATGAAAGATAATGGTACTATGGTTTTTAGATATTGGGAAGATCGAACAAAATGTCAAGAAGTTTTACAAACAGAAGATCCTATGCTGGATGCTATTAGAAGAGTATATGATGAATTTTATCCAGTACGATGTACTGAAGGAAGAGCAACAATCACAGCAGAAGTCGAAGGTCGTCCCTAATTTTACTTCTTCGGATTTCTTCGAAATCCTCGATTCCTCCCACTTTGTAGTCGGAAGGATTTAACAAGGATTTAGAGGTTTCATTCCAGTCGCCACTTCGTAGCTCCTTTTATTTCACCCAAATTGAATTTTCCATCATGAGTCCTCTTCACTTCGTGATGAGTCCTCTTGGGAGAATTCAACTTCTCTAAATCCTGATGTTCAACAAAATTAAGAAAAAGGCCAAATTAAGAACGAGAGCAAAGGTTATTTTATATTAAGTGACTTTGTTACATCCTTCCTAAATATGTCTGTAATCTTGTCAGGATCAAATAATTCTACCATTTGTTCAAGATATGGGCGCGCAGATTCTCGATAAAATTTACCATCAACCATTGCTTCATCTTGGATACACACTTTAATAGGACTCTCCTCATTAAATTCAATCATTATTACTCCATCCGGAGACCTTATACAAGCAGGAGTAATTTTATCTCCCTCTCTACAACAAGGTTGATATCCCCTCTGCTCTAATAATACTTCGTCTCTTACTCTTATCATTCCTTTATAGTCTCCAAAAAAATATACCATATCTTGAAAGAATTATTTGCTAACTTTTAAAACTTTTCCCCTGAAGACTTTTTCAACAAGGACTATTACGCACTTACCTAAAACCAAACCCTTCTATTTCTCAGCCGTCACAACTTCTTCCAGTGGGCATCCATATTCCGTCAAAAATTTATGATAAGGCAAAGCTCTCTCTGCTTCCGACAAATCATGAGCTTCTCTACCAGAAGCCGGAAATTCAATGGCGTCCGTAACATAAGTAAAACCTTTACCCTTCAGAACATAAGTTGAACGTAGAATTTTAGAAACTCCAAGATTATCAACAATTCTATCTAAACCAACAACCCTTCCAATCCCCTTATTATACAAATATTCAACACCACCACAATTACCTGTACTATCCGCAAATAAAAACCTATCTCCAATATTAACTTTACTAGAATCTTCCATAAGATAATCTTCCCTTATAATCGGAATATCACTATTCTCGCTTAGCATAGTCCACACAGTACTTCATACTATTTAAAAATATCCATACTAAGCCATTATAATTAAAAATTGCAAAATTATCAAAAAAACTTTTAAATCCACAATCCCTCTTTTTTCTAACAACAAAAAAATAGTATCTAAAATAAAAAGCTAGGAATAAATTAAAAAAATAAGCCAAGGACTAAAACTCTTAGAAAAAAACTGTAACAACTAATAGAAGTTTTGACATTTTACATTACACATATATCAATCTTTTAGAGAAATGCTAAATCTAAAAAAATAAATACCAAAAACCACACTCCAAATGCTTAATTTTTTTTATTGGAATTTCTTTTACCATTTTAAACCAATTCCTCCAAAGATTTTCCACCACCAAACGGAACTGCCGAATGAATACAATTATCTTCTCTTGCTATTACTTCATACTTTTTATTTCTCGGATCGATTAGAGTTAAAGCACAGCCTTTTTTACCATCCTTCGTAAAATCTCCAGCATAAAGAATTCTTCCATCGCCAAATGGAACTGCTGAATAAATCCAACTATCCTCTCTTGATATCACCTCACACTTTTTACTTTTTAAATCTATAAGAGTTAAAGCGCAACCATCTCTGTTATCTTTTGTAAAATCTCCAGCATAAAGAATTCTTCCATCACCAAATGGGACTGCTGAATTAATCCAATCATCTTCCCTCGAAATTACTTCATATCTTTTAGTCTTTGGATCAATTAAAATTAAAGGACACCCATCTTTATTGTCTTTTCTAAAATCTCCAGTATAAAGAATTCTTCCATCGCCATATGGAACTGCTGAATAAATAAAATTATTTTCTCTTACTATAACTTCATATCTTTTAGTCTTTGGATCAATTAGAGTTAAAGCACAACCCGCCATATTATCTTTTCTAAAATTTCCAGTACAAAGAATTCTTCCATCGCCAAATGGGACTGCTGAAGAAATACAATTATTTTCTGTTGCTACAATTTCACAATCCTTAGTTTCTGGATCAATTAGAGTTAAAGCACAACCATCCTCGTTATATTTTTTAAAATCTCCAGCGTAAAGAATTCTTCCATCGCCATATGGGACTGCTGAACGAATACGATCATTTTCTCTTGCTATAATTTTATGACTTTTGGTTTTTGGATCAATTAAAGTTAAGACATAACTGTCCTCATTATTTTTTTTAAAATTTCCAGCACAAAGAATTAACCTATCAATATCACTACTAACACCAGAATGAATCTCAACAACTCCACATTCAGCACCACATCCAGAATGCTCAATTTTATCCCTCGGAATTTCTTTTACCATTTTAAATCAATTTCTCCAAAAGAAGATCCTCCCATTTCGTATAAAATCCCCATTGACTCTGAGTCAAAATTATTATTTTCCGCATAAAAATTTTTAAGATTTACTAAATTTCTAAAATTACTTGGAAGCTTGAATATCCCATTATCCCCCATATAAAGATCTTCAAGACTTATTAAATCTCCAAAATTATCCGAAAGTTGAGATAGTTGATTATTGTGGATAAAAAGATTTTCGAGTTTTTTTAAATTTACAAAATTATCCGGGAGTTGAGATAGTTGATTATTATGAACATAAAGTTCCCGAAGCTCAGTTAAGTTCCCAAAACTGTCCGGAATACAAGATAATCCAGTATTATTCAAATAAAAATAAATTACTCTTCCATTTTTAATCCTAATTTCCCCATCTTCAGCATTAGAATAAAATTCTACGGGGGTTCCATTAGCATATTTAAATATCTCAACTACTGCATCCCGGTCCTCTTCTTGTAGTGGCGTGCCAAAGAAATCCACAATTTTTTCTAATCCAGAATTATCCAAAACAACTTCTCTACCATCATAATATTCTAAATGACTAATTGCCCCCCTCGGAATTTCTTTTACCATTTTGAAAAAACCCCTTTTTCAACAAAATATTCCCTAGGATGAGAACACAAGCATGAAACCCCTGGCTTTTCCGAAGCCACCTCTTCATTACCTAATGTCTTAAATACCTTCCCAGAAGATACTGAATCATAAAGCTCCCCATTATGAGAACATAAAGCCTGAACTGTGCCATTCCTTGAAGTTACTTTTTCGTCTTTTAATATTTTATATATTTTGCTATGATCTCCCGCAAAATAAAGCTCCCCGTTATGAGAACATAAGTCTTCTATCCAACCCCTTACTGACGCTACCTCTTTGTCTTTTACAGTTTCAAATACTTGCCCAGACCTTCCAGCATCATAAAGTTTTCTATTGTGAGAACATAAGGCCTGAACACCAGTACTCCTTGAAGCCACTTCCTCACCTCCCAAAGTTTCAAATACCTTATTATAAAGTCCCGCATCGTAAAGTTTTCCCTCGTGAGAACATAAGGTTTCTATCCAGCTATCCCTCGAGGCCACCCCTTTGTTTTTCATAGTTTCAAATACCTCATTATACTTTCCAGCATCGTAAAGTTTTCCATTGTGAGAACATAAGGCCTGAACACCATTACTCCTTGAAGCCACCGCTCCAGCTATCAATGTTTCAAATACTTCTCCAGAGAGTGTTGCATCATAAAGTCTTCCATCATGAGAACATAAAGAACTTATCCAATTATCTCTAGAGGCTATTTCGTAAACAGCTAAGTCTCTATCTAAAATAAAAATATCACATTCTTTAGAAAAAACTAAAACATTTTCCAAAGATCGTCCTAAGACTCCAAAAATTGAATTAAATTCGACAGGATTATTGTCGTCAGTACGCCACGAATGCTCATTTGCCCCCCTCGGAATTTCTTTTACCATTTTGACAACAATACCTCCAAACCAGCATCAAGCATTTTATCCTTATCGTGCACCTGATGATAAAAAATATTTGGATCTGACCTAACGGCTTCACCCAAACTATAAGTTCCTCCAATTTCAAAAAATAAAACATCATTATTTGAATACCTTGCTATTTTTTTCATTTCTTTTGCCTGAGAAGAATTCCCCTGAATTTCCCCATCCGTACAAATAACATAAGCCGTCTTCCCAGCATTTCTATAATTTTTCAAACTTAAATTACTGCTACCACCATTATTAGGATTAAATAAAGTATTCAAAGCCCCTAAATCCCCCTTCCAAAAATCATCAACAGAAATAATATCGGAATCTACCTGAGTATATGCAAAATTATGTATTCTCATTTTTGTAGATTTGCCAAGCTGTTTACCTCCTTGCACTAAAGCATCAACAAAACCATAAACAACATTATTCAACATGTCTAACCTGCTACCATCATTAAATCCATTCTTATCCTCCCCCGTAAACATACTGCCCGAGCTATCAAGATAAAATTCAACCATATCCGGAACATCAAGATTTTGGTCAACATAAACAACATCTTTCAAATCCTTACTCCTTATTTCATATTCATTCACTCCAAATAATCCATCACCAAAATCAACCAACCACGGCAACTTTGTTCTACTTACCAACTTAGTAAGTTTAGACATATCACCAGAAGATAATTGATTCTCTCTTAAAACACTACTATTCTTCAAACTCCAATATTTTTGCTTTCCAACAACAACACTTTCCCCAACTCTATTTCCCCCCGAGATGGCAACCTTTGGATGATTTCTTTTATAAAATTCATTGTATGCAAATAAATCCAAACCATTCATATCTTGACTAAATTCATCTGAATTTTCTCCAGATAAATCCTGAACAAAATCAGCTTGATCTTCTTCATCCATATCATCCAATAAATCTTCCAAGATACTCTGAGAAGAATCCCCCGCCCCCGACTCCCCTTCAACAAAACGCCCCCCTAAGTTCATATTCTCTTCTACGTACGGACCAAGAACTTCCATAAATCTCTCAATTCCACTATACCTATCACTTCCAGAAAAAACTCCTCGAACGTCTTTTACATATTGATGAATTCTTTTATCCTCATCTTCAACGCTCTCAATTAAAACATTTTCGCCTTCATTATTCAAAACTTTTGAAGTAGGCAATTGAATGGGTTTTTTAATTAACGCCGTCAAGGATTTTTCTGCCAAACGAAACCCATCCTCCCCAGATTTTTCTTCAAAAAATTCATAAATACTCTTAGGACCATACATAACACCATATAAAAATCTCGTAATAGTATACAAATTAGTCTTAGGGCTCTGACCATCTAATTCCAACAAATCCCAAATTGGAATAACATCATCTCTAACATATTTTTTCTCTTTATTGTCTAAAAAAAAACGATTATCTAAAATAAAATCCTTAATCCCATTCTGAGAAGCCTTAACTTTTGAAATTTGCTCTAAAGCACTAAGCTCAGGCTCAGCCTTAATAATTCCCCGCCTAATTGACTGATGAATTTCTTTATTATCATTTTTATCACCAGTCACACTAAAGGGCGCCTCCCAAGGATGATACAATTCATGATATAATAAATAATGCAAAGTTTCTTTTGCCAACTCCTCAGGATCTCCATCCCAATATTTTGCAACAATTTCTTGAAACTTCTTCTGCAGACTTTTATCATTAAAAATCTCTGCATAAATTTTTTTCAAATCAGTGGAAAAAGACCAATCTCTATCCTTAAGAAATCTTCTTCTAACAACTTCCATATCGAAGTATAAAGGAAAATCCCTCCTAATCTCATTCCTCCAATCTGTCTCTGCTTCACTAAGTAATAAATCCATACTTTTCATTTCTTCTCCCTCTGATGTACGAAATTTACCAGGCCGCCCGAGCTCGAACTCGCGAGATCGTCATTCCCGGCGAACAGGTCATTATACCAGCCACGAAACAGCAGACGCAAGCCAATATCACTTGTTTCACTAGGCATACACAAAGTCCTACTTCCACTTCCCAATTGATTAAGTAAAGGTAAACCTCTCTCTAATCCATAACCATCAAAACTTGGACTTCCTACAACTTTTTCTAAAACTTCGTGTTGATATACTTGAGTAATTCCTGGAATTATAATTGGCTTAACACCATGAGGCATATCTGAATCAACTTCAGCTCCTGGGTTTACCACAATTAATCTATTTTCTAAATCACTTTTACTTAAACTCAAATCTTGCCTATGAGTCTTTAGTGAATCATAGAGTGCCTGAGCTTCTTTTGGGTTACGTCCACTAGAACTTCTGTCATATAAAACCATTCCAAAATCTTCCCAGATACCCCCAGAGTTTGTTAATTTTCCTGCCTGAAGTAAATATTCTGATTGTGTTGCAGTAATGGGATGCAAGCCCGCGCTTCTCAAACTTGAATCATTTGCAATTGCGCTTATTAGCCCCATCCTTATAACTAAATTGCCAGAAACTTCCCCCGAAGCTCCCGTAGGAATCTCTGCTCCAGTTCCTGAGTAAATTGCATTTGCCTTTGAAATTAATTCTTGGAAAAAATCTTTATGTTCGCCATCGTAACTGAAAAGAAAACTCTTATCTAAAAAATTTGGAAAATTAACTTTTCGAGAAACGGGATTAGCCAAAGCCACTTCTTCTGGACTATAAACAACATACTCATTCTCTCCTCGTGGAATTTCTTTTACCATTTTCTCAGCACCTCTTTAGTTTTTTCTGCCATGCTTAACAACGCAAAAGCAGAACTTGAAACAGTATACAGACGAAAATCCTCAATTCCATTATTAACCAATTTATCAGAAAATCCTATTTTTTCAATAATATTCCCCTCGATCTCACTAGCTTCTTTTTTATTTCCCAAAACATATTCCAATAACCCAAAAGCAGAACTTGAAAAAGTATACAGATTAGGATCCAATACTGTAGTTCTAACTAATTTTTTATCAAATCCTATTCTGCCAACAATACTATCTCGAATTTTTCTAGCCATGACTTTATTGCCTAGAGTATATTCCAGTAGCGCAAATAGAGAATTATCACAAGAAGGTAAAAGGCTGCTTCCCACCCCTCTTTTTACCAAGTCCCCATCAAAACCCACGCTAGAAACAATTTGATCTAAAATTTTTTCAGCACCAACCTTATCACCCAAAACACATTTCAACAACCCTAAGGATGAATTTGAAGAAGTACGTAATCCAGAACCCCCTATTCTATCTTTAATCAAATACCCCTCACTCTCTATTCTCTTTGTAATATCATATTCTATATCTTTTGCCTTTTTTTTATTTCCTAAAGCATATTGCAATAATCCAAAAATAGCATTCGCATCTAAAAATAAACCCGAACATTCTACTCCGGACTCAATTAGGTTGCCATCAAAATTCATTTTATAAACAAGGCTCTCCAGAATATCTCTAGCTCTAACTTCACCCTCAGAAACCTCCCGAGAAACGGGATTAGCCAAAGCCACTTCTTCTGGACTATAAACAACATACTCATTCTCTCCTCGTGGAATTTCTTTTACCATTTTAATCCGCAAAAATTAAATCAAGTCTATGCGCATATGCACTTGAATCTACTTTTTTAATATTATATAATTTATCAAACTCTTGCAATGCATCCGAAGTTCCCAATCTCAAAATAGGGACCACGTCTTCCTCATATGTCTCACTAAAATTAACAAGAACTCCCAAATCTGCCAGCAAACGAGACCTAAGAACAGCCTCGGAAACACCAGTCACACTATCTTGATTTAAATCATTAATATTTGCCTTAATCGTATTCATATATCTCTTAAAAGGATCCTGATTACCTTCTTCAGTAGCTCCCCAAACAGCTGACTGCCAAGTTTCCTGACAGATACCAAAGTCAGCATGAGCTTTCATTTCCTTATGCAAATTTAAATATGCACGCCGAAAATCACAAATAGAAGGCATTAATTTACCATTTTCCGTTCCGGTTATAGTTTTACCCTCTAGAATAACCCCCATACTAACGGCAACATCATCAAGCCCAACACTTAAATCATACGAACCATCCTTAACACCTCTAATGAATCCCAAAACCCCGGCAAAATCTCCAATCTGATTCAAATTTCTTTTCACAAATCCATACTTTAAATCCCCTTGAGCATCCATAATTTTCTTATAATCATTACTATTTTCATCAATAAAAAACTTTGGAGAAAATCCCACCTGCTTCATTAATTCAGCATTTCTCTCAAATGCTTTAATGGGCTCTGCTCCAACGTAACCTAAAATTGCATCAAAAAATTCCCTAGATTTTCCATCCAACGCAAATGATAATTTGGAAGAATCTGCAATTACCGGATAAACTTCCCTCCATCCGCCAGTTACACCAGAAGCCTCTGAAAACTTATTCCAGAACTTTTCATGTAAACCATCAGTTAATCTTTTTTCCAATTGACTCGAACCAACCTCAGAAACACCATTTGGAAACATAATTTTATGAAGTCTATCTTCTACCGCAATTGACATCTCACGAGAATGACTATGTTCAGCATCGGGAGGATTCATCGCGGCAAAAATAGCAAGCTCCTTGTATTTTCCATCTTCTCCAGGAATAGGAATTCTCAAATAATGACTAGAGCCATTAGACTTTATTCTCCCATCAAGAAGTTCCAAAACCTTATCCGAATCCCCTGCACTTATTTCATCTATAAAAACAGCACCAAATTTAGAAAGCGCAGAAGGATCAATCTTCCCAAAATTCTCATCTCTAATATCACCTTCATATCGCCATAATTCAGTAGGATCTGTATTTGCCAAGATACTCGGCCCCCCAAGCCTAATTGTAGCCCATCCATCTCCCTCTTCTCCAAATACTGTGTTAAGGACCGCATCAATTGTATAAGTCTTACCAACTCCTGTAACACCCTGATAAAGAGGCTTAAATGTATCAGAAAAAAGAGAAGCAACGTTTACATCTAAAATATTTATTTCAGTAGAATTAGGATTTGGCAACCTCCCTCTACCATTCAAAAAATTAACACCAAAGTTATCACCACCCTCTATTTCCAAATAAGGAGTAGGCACAACATCATCAACAAGAACATCATACAATGTCTCAACAAAGCATTTTCTAGCTTCCACACTGCATAAATCAAGAGGTTTTTTACAATTTGTTACCATTTTATAATAAGGTCATTTTCTACACATTTATAAAACTTTCTTTAACGAATAAAATAAAAATAAAACTCAAAAAATTCACACAAATAACTATAAACACCATTAACCTCAACAAAACCTATGAAAACAAAAGTAATTGCTGTAGATATCTATGGAACAATCTTAAATAGTGAAGATTACGAAAACGCGGCTCCAGTTCGAGAAGGTTTTCCAGAATTTGTAAAAAAAATAAAAGACCTAGAAATTAAATTAATATCTTCTTCTGACGCAGACTTAACAACTTTAAAATTAGATATGGAAGAAGTTTTCAGGCATAGATTGTCTAAACCATTAACTTTAGAAATTTTCGACAATTTTTATCAACTAGAAGGCATACCAAAAGACTTTTCTCAAATTATTAAAGATTATAAAATAAATCCGTCACAATTACTTGTAATTGGAGATCAATATGCCAAAGATATACAGGGAGCTAAAGAACTTGGATGCAATGTGATTCAAGTACCCGAATACGGAAAAGAAAAAAGAGAAAATCCTAAATTTGATTTTTCTGAAATAATTATTCCTTAATTAAAAAGGATTATAAAATACATACTCCAACACTTACTATGATATATAATAAATTAGTTAGAGATAAAATACCAGAAATTATCAAAAAAAACGGAGACACTCCAATTACACATATAGCACCCAACGAAGAATACGAAAAAAAACTTAAAAAAAAACTCCAAGAAGAAGTAAATGAATTCCTAGAAGACACAAATAAAGAAGAACTTGCGGACATTTTAGAAGTGATATATGCACTTTCTGATTTTTACAAAATAGATAAAAACGAATTAGAACAAACCAGAAAAGAAAAAGCCGAAAAACGAGGAAAATTCAAAAATAAAATAATTCTTGACGAAACCAAATAAATCCTAAATATCAATATCAATATGGAAACAAAAAACTTTATTTTCGGATACGGAAGCTTAATCTCAGAAGAAAGCAGAAAAAAAACTGGACTTTCTAAAAAATCATATATAGCAAAACTAAACGGATTCAAAAGGGAATGGAATATTAAAATTCACGAAGCAAAAGCTACAGCATTAGGAATAATAAAAAATTCAGAATCTTTTTGTAACGGTATAATATTTGAAATTCCAGAAAAAGAAATAAAAAATTTTGACAAACGAGAAAATAAATATTACTCCAGAATAGAAATAGACCCAAATTCATTAAACATAAAAGAATTTCCAAATATACAAAATATAAAAATATGGGTATACGTAACAAAAAAACCAACCACGCCCACAAAAGACTTCCCAATTCTACTCTCATACATCGACGTAGTTCTAAATGGATGCCTAAAAATTAACGAAAATTTTGCAAAAGATTTTATCAACACAACATCAAACTGGAAATATACAGAAAACGATAGAAATAATCCCAGATACCCAAGAGCAGAAAAAAATACCCCCAAAAATAAAATAGACAAATTACTAAAAAAAGAATTAACAAAAAATTAAAACAAAATATTTAACAACATTATTTTAGATATACTCTACAAACAGGTCTTATTGCCAATATTATAAAAGCAGCTAAAAACCATCCCCAATGAATACTTTGAGCTAAATTCATTGCCGCAGGCCAAACCGTTACCAAAAATAATACAAACGCAGCAACCGCAAATTTAACTAACGCTATATCTGCCACATCCAACTTTTTTATCTTTTTTCCTAAATCCATTTTACACCTCCTTATCACTTTTTATTTGAACTAAATCCCAAACCCTTCAATGTTCCACTAACTTTCACAACTTCCATCTTTTCTAAATACACACAAAGACTAGCTCTAACTTTATCCAGGCTCTCTCGATTAATAGAAATAATACTATAACCTTTTCCACCTTTAATAAAATTCAGACCAACTTCACTCATTCCCAAAACTCCAAGAAAATCCAGAATAGAGCTAGGAATATTTTTTCTTAAATTTTTACCTTGAACATACAAATATCTTTTCTTCTCACGAAGCGACGGTCTTAAAGGTTTCATAAAATAATAAAACAAAAACACTTTATATTTATTACTAAAAACAAATTACTAAAAAATACTTTTATAAACTCTTTTATATTTTATTTTAAAAGAGAAGATAAATAAAATGGAAATTTGTACAATTGGCGGATATGAAGAAGTAGGAAAAAACATGACCGCTGTAAAAATAGGAGAAGACGTTATACTTTTTGACGGAGGAATCTTTTTACCAGCTGTGATAGAATTACAAGAAGAAAATAATCAAAGATACAACGAGCAAAAAATGAGAGAAGTCGGAGCACTTCCAAATGATTTAGTTCTAGACGAATTAGGATGGACAGATAAAGTAAGAGCAATTGTAATCGGACACGCTCATTTAGACCATGTAGGAGGAATTCCATATTTAGCAAAAAGATATCCAAAAGCAAATATTCTAGCAACGCCATTCACAATGGAAGTACTAAAATCAATTATTACCGATGAAAAATTAATTATGCGCAATAAACTAGTATACGTAAAAGAAAATTCAGTTAATTTTGTGCAAGGTAAAAATTCCAAAATAAAAATAGAATTCATACACACAACACACTCAACAATTCAATGTGCATTTATTGCACTTCATTCAAAAGAAGGAGTATTCTTCTACGCATTAGATTTTAAATTCGATAATTATCCAGGACTAGGAAATCCTCCAAATTATAAAAGATTTAGACAACTTGGAGAAAAAGGAATAAAAGCTTTAGTTGTTGACGCACTATATTCTGGAACAAATAAAAAAACAGCATCGGAAAGAGTTGCAAGTCATATGCTTGAAGATTCTTTTTCAACCGTAAGAAACAAAAACGGAGCATTCTTCGCAACAACCTTCTCTTCACATATTGCAAGATTAGATAAAATAGTAGAATTCGGGCAAAAAACAAATAGAAAAATAGTATTTTTGGGAAGAAGTTTAAACAAATATGTAATGTGCGCAGAAAAAGTAGGAATGGCACCATTCAAAAATAAAATAGAACTAAAAAAATACCGAGGACAAGTTAACTCATTCTTAAAAGATTTAGAAAAAAATAGAGGAAAATATTTAGTAGTTTGTACCGGACATCAAGCCGAACCCGGATCAATATTAGATAGAATAACTCAAGGAGAAACTCCGTTTAGATTTAGAAAAGGGGATAATTTAATTTTCTCTTCAAGTGTAATTCCAGCCCCTATAAATATTGCAGCACGTGAAAGAATGGATAAAAAATTAAGACGACAAGGAGTAAGACTACAAACAGATGTTCACGTTTCAGGACACGCAGGAGCAGAAGACTTGAGAGACTTAATAGAAATGCTAAAACCAGAACATATAATTCCAGCACACGGAACAATCGAACAAGAAACCCCATTAATAAAAGTTTCAGCCGAATTTGGATATAGAAAAGGAACTACTTCTCATTTATCCTCAAATGGTAAATTACTAAAAATATAATGGTAAATAATACAATAGTCCAAGGAATAAAAATGGCAACAGAAAAAGGTGTATCTTTAGAAAATGCCATGATGTCTTTTTACAATGCGGGATATAAAAAAGAAGAAATAGAAGAAGCTGCAAGAATGATTCAAACAGGACTTGTAGAAAAAATGACACAACCAAAAAAAAGGATGAGTCTACCAAAAATTCAAAACACTTCTCAAGCTATTCCCCAACAAAACTTACCAACTCCAGTTTCACAACAAAATCCACTAGCTCAAACACCACAACCCCTAACTCAAACAAGTCCCAATCAAATACCTCAAGTAACTCCCAAACAAAATCCACTTACATTAACTCCAGCCATTCCTCAACAAACCTTAACGCAACCTACTACACAAAACCCACTACCCCAAATACCACAACAAAATTTACCAAACCCAGTTCAATCAATCCCAACTCAACAAAACGCAAATCCCCCAATAATCCCACAAAATTCATTAAACCAAACTACAGAACCAATTACCCAAAACCAAAACCCCTTAACTCAAAACCCACTAACCCAAACACCCCAAACCACATCCCAATACCCAAACTACAAACGACCCCTACCAACTCAAACTCCAACTCAAAATATTCCACAACAAACTCCATTAACTCAAAACCCCCAACCAATAACTCCTCAATTGACAAATCCAACACCCCAACCAATAACACAAATTCAACAAAACACATCACAAAATAATTTTTCACAACCACAAAATAACTTGCCAAAAAAACTACCACAAAAAAACAAACAACAAGTTTCTCACTACGGTAAAAAAAATATAAAAAGCAAAACTAAAACAGCCATAATACTTTTACTAATTTTACTAATACTCTTAATTGGCGGACTAGTTACTTTATTTTTCTTCAAAGATTCCATAATTAATTTCTTCAATCAATCACTATAATGCCACAAATATATTCTCCAGAAGAAGACTCTTTTCTACTTCAAAAAATTCTTGAAAAAAAATTACAAAACTTACTAAAAGAAAAGCCAAATTTAAAATTTCTAGAAATAGGCCCAGGCTCAGGTATTCAACTAAAAACTGTACTAAAACTAAAAGTTAAAAAAGAAAACATTTTCTCCTGTGACATAAATCCCGACGCAATAAAACATTGCAAAAAATTAAAATTCAACTGCATAAATTCAAACCTCTTTCAAAAAATAAAAAACAAATACGACGTAATCATATTTAACCCGCCATATCTACCAGAAAATGAACTAGAACCAAAAGACTCTAAACTAGCAACAACTGGAGGAAAACACGGCTCCAAAGTAATTAATCAATTTCTAAAACAAGCAAAAAATCATTTAACAAAAAATGGAACAATACTCCTTTTAACATCATCCTTGACAAAAAAAATAAACTGGCAAAACTTCAAAAAGAAAAAAATAGCAACAAAAAAAATATTCTTTGAAGAACTACATATCTGGGAATTAAAACTATAATCCATACATTTAAAAAAAATAAAAATACTATTCATAAATGGATATAAAAATAAAAACCCCTTACTGGTCAAGAGAGATAAACGAACCAATAAGCTCAGTAACTCACTCAATAGCCATATTTTTCTCAGTCTCAGCAGCAACACTACTAATAACATTTGCATACCTCTGGGGAACAAAAATGCATTTGATAGGGTTTACTATATTCGGAATAGCACTAATTTTTTTATATTTAATCAGCTCAGTATACCACTTCTTTAGAAAAGAAACAAAAATAAAAAAAATATTCCAACAAATTGATCATTCAATGATATTTATTTTCATAGCATCGGCATATACTCCAATTGCACTAACAATAGACAACAGAACTTGCGGAATAAGTCTACTAATTGCAGCTTGGACATTTGCAATAATAGGATTCGGACTAAAAGCAAGTAACATAAAAATGAACGACTGGATATCAACAAGTCTTTATATCGCGATGGGAGGACTAATAATTTTTGTAATAAAACCTGTAATGGCATGGTTACCGCACTCTGCAAGAGGATGGCTATTCGGAGGAGGACTCTTCTATTTAATCGGAGTAATATTCTTCATGCTCGAAGACAGAATAAAAAATAAATATAAATTTGGCATGCATGAAACATTCCACATATTTGTAATGGCAGGAACATTCTGTAATTTTTGGTTACTTCTTAGATATGTCCTATATCTATAATTAAAACTACCTCTTCTTTAATTTCTTAATCTTTTTATCTATCTCATCAAACTTCTTCTTATTATTAATATCAAAAACCCATTCCAAAAACAAAATAACAGGAAATACCACAATTAAAGTCAATATCAATCCCTCCAAGGTTAATCTCTTAATTTGAGAAAATTCTAAATCCAAAAAATACCATGAATAATTGCGACAACAGAAATCAAAATTGAAAATATAAATAATACTAAAATTTGCTTTTTTACCAAAGATAAACTTATCATAAAAATTAAAATATATTTATATTAATAAATATTACTTTTCTTAACTACACTTTTTCAACCTGATAAAAAATTCCAGTAGGAATTTTTTCAGCAATATTATAATCAAATTCATCTGCCTTATTCCAAGCATCACGAAAACTAGTTTTATCATGACCTTCTTTTTCTAAACTATAAATTTTTTCCTTATAGCTCGCAGTCTGCGGATGAAAAACCAAACACGGCTGTAAAATCTCAACAAAACTAAAACCTTTATGCTTCATAGCCTCAGTCGTAGCCCACTCAACAGATTTAGGATCAGCATAAACTCTAGCAACAAAAGTAGCACCAGCAGCCAAAAGAATCTTCAAAGGATTAATTGGATAAACCTTAACCCCACTCGGAGTAGTTTTATCCCTATACCCCAATTCACTAACAGGAGTCGGCTGCCCAACAGTCAAAGCAAAAACCTGATTATTATGAACAAAATAATTATAATCCACATCAAACCTAGCCGCATGAATCAAGTGAGCCATCCCTTCAGCATAAGCATCTCCATCCCCACTAAATCCCAAAACAGTTAATTCTGGCTTCGCCTTTTTTATTCCCAAACACGTCGGAAGAACTCTACCATGCAAACTATTTATTCCATTCAAATTCAAATAATCATAAGCTTTAGCGTGACAACCAATTCCAGTAACCAACGCAAAATCCTCTCTTTTCTTTTTAGAATTTATTATCGCATTTTTTACTCCAGCTAAAATCATAAAATTCGGACACCCCGGACACCACGTAGGTTTTGTTTTTGTTGTTATATCTTTCATTTCTACCATTTTATTTTTCCCCCAAATTCTTTCCATCGAGGAATTACAATTGCAAATACCGACAATAAAAATCCTAACAAAAGCCCAATATCATTATGCGCATTAACTAAAATTCTTTGAATAGAAATTATTACTAAAACTACCAAGCTAAAAACAAAATACGGAATTCTCCATTTCTTATTCTTTTCCAAAAACAAATAAACAACATAAAGAACCAAACACGCAGAAGTTATATGAAAAGATGCATCAAATAAAATATCTTTTCCAAAAACACTCATAGGCAAATATTTCAATAAAAAAAGTCCAACTATCATTATTACTAAAGTAAAGACCAACCCTATAAACTTCCTTCTTTCTTTATTCATTTTATTTTTTCCTCCAACTCTTTTCTTAACTCATCACATAAAAAAGGCCTACCATCAAACCTCAAAACTTTATTTTCTTCTTCAATTATAACACCTGTTTTTTCAGAAATTAAATCAGCCAATTGACCAGTAGCGCTATTTTCAACCAAAATCAAATTCTCACCAAACTCATTAGCCAACTCATACGGAAAAGGCTCCAAATATTTTATCTGAATAAATTTAATATCCAAATCTTTTATAGAATCTATTATGGCACCTTTAGTTGAACCCCAAGAAACAACTACATTTTTACTTTTCTTATTTCCAAATATCTCATACTTAGAAAAATTAAAACTCTCACGTTCTATTCTCAAGCCGACTTCTCTTCTTTCTAAAACATTTTCTTCAATTTTTTCAGAATCTTCCGTAGCACTTCCCTCGTCATCTTTCTCATAACTATTATACCTTTTCATCTTACGATTTTTATCAACTTTTTTAATTTCAGGCCAAGAATCTATTGTGTAAAAGCTCTCTCCCAAATGTTTATCAGAAATAACTATTGACGGAATCCCAAACTTCTGAGAAAAATAAATTGCTTGATTTGTTAATTCGTAAGCCTGCGTAGGATCCCCGGGGGCAAAAAGAACTCGATTAAATTCACCATGTCCAGAATGACGAGCCATATTTAAATCTCCCTGAGCAGTATAAGTTGCAACACCAGTTCCAGGACCAGGACGCTGAGATAAAAATATAGTAATTGGAACTTCAGCAACTCCAGAAAGACTAATAGATTCAGTCATTAAATCAAATCCCCCCCCACTAGTCCCACACATTGCGATTTCCCCAGTCATAGCTGAACCAATTGTAGCATTAATAACGCTTATCTCATTTTCTAACTCCATCGTAAAATAATCATTATCTTTTTCCTTCTGAGCCAACTGCGTCAAAACCGAAGTAGCCGGAGTCATCGGATAAGCATAATACATATCAAGTCCAGAATCAATAGCACCCTCACTTATCCCTTCATTCCCATCAACAAAAATTCCTTTATTATTTTTACTCTTAACAATATCTAAACAAACTTCAACATTATTATATCCATCATTAGCTTCTTTCATATTCTCTTCGAATCTCTTACCTAAACTCTTCAATTCATTCTCCAAAGCCTCAAACGACAATCCAAGAACCTTAAAAAGTTGCCCAGCAAAATTCATATTTTGATAATCACCATCAAGTAAAATTCCATCTTTTTTCAACTCATCCTTATGAATCTCAGAAGTTTTAGAATCAATTGAAACAATTATATCCATTTTTGAATCATTACCATTGACCTCTTCATCTGAAAAAGTCAAAACATTAAAATTATGCCCACCACGAATCAAGGACTGATAATCCCTAGAGTAATATACAAAATAACCAAGCTTAACCAAAGCTTCTCCCAAAACATTCGTCAAAACATTCGGACCCTGACCAGCCTCACCACCAAATAAAATATTATATCTCATCTTAAACTAAAATAACACAAATAAGTTATAAAGTTATTGGTGAATACTCATTTACTACGGAATTATCTCAGGGCCAAAATACTTCTCAAACTCAAAATCTTTTTTCTTTATAATTCCTTTCTCAATCAATTCAAGTATCTCCGGCCTTTTCTCTTCAATTTTATCAATTAAATATTTTATAGTTTCACAAGCCATATCCGCTCCTTCATCTGGCCAACGCCGTGCATGATTTGAATACAAACATCGCCCCCCACAAACTTTCTTATATTCACACCCCTCACACTTTCCCCCACACGTGATTTTCTTAATATCTTTAATCTCGCTATCCAAATCCCCACAATAAAAATTTTCTACTGAATTCATAATCGGACAAGCGCTAAGTTTCCCATTTGTAGTAATAGTATAATTTGAATGCCCCGCCCCACAAGGAAGCCCACAATCCCCCCCACTAACCAAAGAGTCATAAATTCCCAAAAACGGATAAATCTTTCGAACTCTACATTCCCTCATTTCACCAACCCACCAATCAACCAACTTTCCAACTGAATAATTATACTCCTTAACAAACTTGCCAAATTCTATTTTATCAAAATCATTCTTATAAAAACCAGCATCTATCTGAAAATGTACCGAATCAAACAACTCCAAATTAAACAAATGCTGAACTTGATTAATCACATCTGGAAACTCTCTTGAAATTGTCATTCGCGCAACAACTTCATTAAAAAAACCCTTATCACGAATCTTTTTTACATTACTAATAATTTGATCATACCTTCCTTCTCCCCGATTAAAATCATTCGCAACTCTTCCCCCATCGATTGAAACCAATATCTTAGAAAACCTCATTAAATATTCTTCAGGAATTTTATCCAACAAAACCCCATTCGTCTGTATACAAAAACGAACTGAAACTTCATCCATAATTTTCATCATTCGCTCCATTTTAACCAACGGTTCCCCTCCATAAAAAATCAAAGTAGGATTATCATCTTTTTCCAAAAACCCCTTTATCTTTTCTATACTAACTTCAGAATCACACGGAACATCATTATCATAACTCCATTTTTTCTCGAGCCCATTCTCAAATTCATTCATAGACTTCTCGTAACAATACTTGCATTTCAAGTTATACCTTTCTGTTAAAATAATGTGCCAATGCATGAAAATAAAATAAAATTTATATTTAAAAATTTAACTAATCTGTAAAAGGAAAATTTTTCAAATATTCATCATTAAGAAAATCTTCTCTCTCAGAAGAATCTAAAGATTTTGACAAAGGAGAAACTCCACTAATATATCCACCACCATTAATAGGACCTCCTAAAACAACTGCACTCTCTAAATCACTCTCACTATTAAGTAAACTTACATCTCCAGCACGAGGTGGATGAGCAAGAGTATATCTTTGAGGTAATCTACTTAAGGG
>Ga0222658_1000429_pt1 | contig 22863 bp, 32 predicted proteins | sample AntAcemetagen476_FD_179830 | JGI IMG/M metagenome (GOLD analysis project Ga0222658, IMG submission 179830) | Saline water microbial communities from Ace Lake, Antarctica - #476 | ecosystem: Environmental > Aquatic > Non-marine Saline and Alkaline > Saline | place: Antarctica: Ace Lake... | reverse complement strand
AAATTGCCCTATTATTTTCTGAAAAGCCAACATATCGGCAAGTCTAATCCTCTGCCTCTCTCCTCCAGAGTAAGAGTTGTAGTCAACCACTGATTTATCGGGGTGACTTATTTTGTAGGATATCTTCTCTCTAGCACTTTGATCTGCATTAGTTGATTGGGACTCAATCCTAACACTTATTCTATCCGATATTTCATTTAGTATATTATTAGTCTCATCTTCAAGTGACTCCAAAAAGGAATCACTCTTTAGATTAGGTAACCCTCTCTTACTAAATCCCTCCTTCCAGAATTTAAAGTACTCCAGTTCTTCTTTACTTTCCTTAATATAGTCCTTTATTATCTTCATTTCTTTTAGGCTACTACGTATATCTTTCTTACCCTCCTCGATTAGTTTTTCATATGGATTGACCTCTTTAGCTACATCTTTAGCTCTCTGTTTCAAACTATTCTTTTCTCTATCTATAGACTTATTTTTAAAGACAGCCTGCTCATTATATGATTTTAATTTAGATATCTCATCTTCTATAACTTTGTTGTCTCTCTCTTTATCTCCTTCACTCTCTATTCTACTCATCAACTCCTTCTTTAGACTTGATAGTGCCAAGTATTTTTTGTTTATTTTGGATAGCTCTGGTGTGTATTTGTTGTCCAATTCTTTCTGTTTATTTAGTAATCTATCACATGATTCATTAAGTAATGGGCAATTTCCATCTGTTATCTCCTCTAACTTAAGCTCTAACGCAATTTTCTTGTTTCCTGTTGAGTTTATTTTATCTCTCACCTCATCTAAATCTTCCATTAAATGGTTGTAATTGATTTCTTGTAGTTTTGTGATAGGTATATCTACAAGATCTATATGCTCTAGATCATTCATTTCCCTTATGAGATTGGCTATATCGGCCTTTTTCTTAGAGGAAAATTCCGTAAAAGCATTGCTCCAACGGGATATTTGATCTTCTGATCTAGATAGTGTAGCCTTCATGTTATCCAGATTACCTTCCATATCTCTGATATTTGATACCACATCATTGCATTTTTGAGAAGCATTGTCATAATACTTATTAAACTTCTGTAGATCCAGTACATCATATAATACCTTCTTCCTTTCTGGTTCTTTAGCACTACAAAAACTTGGACTCTGGCTAGAGAAAAGTGTGGAGACAAACAAAGATTCTGTTGAAACTCCTAGTGTATTTAATATTATTTTCTGGGTCTCACGTCTATCTGTCTGTGTAAGCGATTTGTCTCCATTAATGGAAAGAAAAGTTTGGTTACCGTATGCCCCTGAGCCTCGATGTTTTTCGATGATGATCTCGTCACCATTCTTATCAAGAACAATTTTCAGCAAGCAGTCAGTATTTCCATCTCTTGGTATCTCTCCAAGCTTTAAGTCATCTGATGTCGTATCTAACAATAGATATTCTATAGCCTGTCTTATACCACTCTTTCCTGCACCATTGCCCCCGCACAAAAGGGTAAGTCCCATAGAAGGAATATCCCTTAAGTGTAGGTGCCTCCAACTTTTAAAATTATGAATTTCAAGTTCTTTTAGAGTTAGCAGATTCATCCCCACATGTAATGTAGGGTCCAGTGAGTGGTCAATCGCCCTCACCTTACAGTCGTGAATCCGGCTGGATGTATATGTCATTCTGATTCTACCCCTACCCACTTTTTTACGACAACCTCTTTTTCAACCACTTTTTGTGGGCTATAAAAATTCTCGTATTCAAATGGTGATTCCTCTTGTTGCTCAGTTGCACCCTCTGACCAATAAAACATATAAAATTTATTTGTTGGAAGGTGTTTAAACACACGCTCAACCATCAAAGACCATCTTGAAGTATCAGTAATTTCCTTGGGGGATACTGGTTCCCAATCATCAGTATCCTCCCAAACAACTGCTTTTGCTTCTTTACCTGTTAATTTCATTTTATGCCTCCTTAATTCTCTCTAAAAATACAATTATTTCCTGATCTCCATCAAAACCGACTTGTAAAGTATGCTTAACATCAACAACTTTAAAGTCTCCTATTAATATCTTATCATCATCTTTTTCATAGAGGTCCTCCATATGTATTTCATCCCCTTCCTTATAGATGTATACAGGATCTCTAACTTCTGGTAACATATCCTCATTTTCACATTCAAATCTCATAGTATGTGTAGGTTCTATCTTCATGATTTATTCTCCTTTTATTAAGTGTTTACCTGTTATTAATAACTTATCCTTCTCTAAAGTCTTATTTTTCAGGGCTATATATCCACTCATCTCCTCCTCTATTGAAATATTATCTGATAACCTTACCTTTCGTGCTTCTTTCTTCTCCTCTCGTATTGGTGTAACATTAAAGTTTTTAAATACAGGATCACCAAGATCACTTGTTTTAACTCTATAAAAATTTCTATTATCTCCTTCTACATAATTACCTTCAATAAACTGAGGGCAATCAATAGGAATTGATTTAATCCCACTATCAGTAAGATGTAGGAACCTATTCTTATTTCCAGCTTCCCCCCAATTCTGTGCCATAATTGAACCAATATTAATTATGTTACCTAATGTTTGAGGATCATGAATATGCCCATTGAACACCTTGTTCCATCCACTAAACATCTCTGGTAATAATGCAGACCTACTAATTATACCTCCTATACTTAACCCGGCTATGTCTTCATGGCAGAATAGAATGTCACCGCTAGCTTCTTTATACATACCATAAGGAACTACTCTTAAATTATATGGGCCAACCCATGCAGGCTCGTCTACTATACTACAGATACCTGAAAATGGTCTGAGAGCTGAGTCTCTTGATAATGTTATTAGATCATGATTGCCAGTGTTGATTGTTATGCTTAACACCTCTGAATAGCCTTCATACAATTTCCATACAGTATTGTACAATCCCACATCAATTCTATTCTTACTGTTAAATATATCTCCATTAACTATTACGGTAGCTTTTGCTGCTACAGCATAATCAAAGATAGTTTTTGTTATGGCTATCTGTTCATACAACCAAGAACTAATCCCATCTCTGATATAGGATCTGCGTGTATTATTTCTGTAATGTGGATCACTCAGTATTACTAGGTTCAATTTCTATCTCCTTTCGTGTGTTGGTAACACAGATTCTGTTCAAGTTTGCTACGGTTCATCTCCCAGCTGGTTCATCCCCGCGCGTGCGGGTAACACTCGATCTACATTTTTCAAGATGTAATCGCATGTCGGTTCATCCCCGCGCGTGCGGGTAACATCCCTTTTCCAGCTCTAAAATAAATTTCTTAGTCGGGTCATCCCCGCGCGTGCGGGTAACACCGTATCGTTCTAATTTTAAAGCGTTGCACTCTTCGGCTCATCCCCGCGCGTGCGGGTAACACTAAGCAGATTCGAGATAACTGGGAACCATTAACAGGTTCATCCCCGCGCGTGCGGGCAACACTCAATGTCAGTTCTCCCCTATGTGCTGGTTCATCCCCGCGCGTGCGGGTAACACTCAGATCTCAACTTCACCACTAACCCACGGTTCATCCCCGCGCGTGCGGGTAACACTGCAGAAAATACTGTAAGTCTCTGCATATGTAACTGAACCATCATAAGTGTTACCCAATAATCTAAACATAAAAAAGGTGCGCAAGGTCTGGTGAGTGGTCAATCGCCCTCACCTTACAGCTGTGAATCCAGCTGAATGTTCGTATTACTGAGATGGTAAAGTTGTCGATTGTGATATATTTATAGCAGCATTGTGATCAGCGTTTAGTTTGCTTCCACAACTTTTGCATATAAACTCTCTACCTAACCTCTGTCCTGACTCAAAATGTTCACAGCTGGAACAAATTTGACTAGTGTGGTAGGGATCAATCATAATAACATCTATACCAGCCCTCTTAGCTTTGTATGTTATCATAGTTTGTAACTCAAAGAACGACCAGTTTCTCAAGATAAATTTCTGTTCTTCCTCTTTAGCTTCATCACCTCCTCTGCCGAATCCTTTCAGAGATTCTAATTTAATAGTGCCAGCTTTGTGCTTAATAGCAAAATCAACAACCCTTCTACTAATCATATGGTTATAGGTTTTGGCAAAATTCCTCTCCTTATCAGACAAAATCTTACCTGCGGCTAACTTTTTCTTGCATCCATGCCCTCCAGCAGTATTCATCATCCCCACTTGAAGCTTCTTTCTCCTCCTCTGCATCTGAAGGCGTACTCGTAGAAAATCGTCAATACTTCCAATAGCTTTGTGTGCTTTGCCTTTAGATAAAGCCACATAAGCTGGGACTGACACACCTAAATCAACTCCCACTGATAGATCTGATTTTAGAGATACAGTTTCCTGCACATCTTTAACAGGTAACAAGAGATAAAATGCACCCTTTTTTATTTGAAACTGAGGAGAGGCATATTCAAGATCCTCATTGATTACTCTATTCATTGTATCTTTGTATTTTCCTTTGTCTCTACCATAAAATATGTAGAAGTATAGATGCTCTTTTCTATTCAATTTCCATTTAATTGCATGTTTATCTCCATCTTCAAAAAATTCAACTGATGTTTTAGTTGTTAAAAAAGGCATTCCCTGCTTATAGGATCTAAGTGACCTCTTTCCCATCATCATATCTGATTTATCGCTTCTATAGCATGCAACTACTGTTTGATTTAATGAGTTAGTTACACATGGTGGTATATTAGGAAATTTACTTTTCATATCTCGCTCTGTGGTAGCCTGTCGTTTAGTACCAAAGAAATTCTTAAACTCCTCTTCCACTAACATAACTCCAGCTTTGTCAGTCTTAGCATCAATTTTCTTTCTTGCATAGCTGTTACGTACAAATATATCATTAAAATATTGACCATTAATAACTACATTAGCTGCTCTCCATGCATCATTTGATATCTGATACATCCTATCTCCCATTAGTTTTTTGTCTTCACCAAATGGATAAATCTTTAGTCTTAATGTCCTAATATAATATTTTTTAGTGGTCATAATATAATACTCCTTCGAGGTTCATCCTCGGTTCATCCCCGCGCGTGCGGGCAACATTCTGTAGATTTCTTTTAGATCTTGAATATCGGTTCATCCCCGCGCGTGCGGGTAACACTTAGTGCTCTTATATGGGCGTAGGTTCATCCCCGCGCGTGCGGGTAACACTGCAGAAAATACTGTCAGATATAACTGAACCATCATAAGTGTTACCCAATAATCTAAACATAAAAAAGGTGCGCAAGGTCTGGTGAGTGGTCAATCGCCCTCACCTTACAGCTGTGAATCCAGCTGGATGTATATATCATTCTGGTTCTACCTCTCCCACCTTATATTCTGGATACTCAGAAAAGATAAGTTCAGGATGAGACTCAATAAATTTTTCAATTTTATTCTCATTGACATTCTCCTCATTATATATCACAGTTGGTTGTTTACAGGCTTTAAATTCAGACTTGTTTTTTGGTTCCAAATATCCCCTATCTACAAGAAGCCTTGCATATCCCCCATAAAGGGGTATGCCTTCCTTAAAGTAGAATGGGAATAGGGCTTTTCGATAGTTAGGTCCACGTCTAGTCTTAATTACAGTAGCTTCTATCCAATTACCTATGATTTCATTGCCTTTATTCACATCAATGATTGCCTTCTTATCATCTAACTTTAATCTATAAGTTGTGTAGTATTTTGGGCCTTCTCCTCCAGTAGTTGTTTCTGGACTTCCAAATAATACTCCAATCTTAAATGTCCTTTGGTTAGTGAAACTAAATGCAAACTTTGAATTTATCTTTGGTAATACCTTCCTAAAAAATTGGTGAAATGCTTTAGCGCCTTTACCCATATCAGCTTTATATCTTTTATTAGCCTTGTCCCAACTCAACTCTGTCTCAAATGCTGAGATTGAATCAAGAGCCATAAAGGTATATCTATCAGGATCTAATTGATCTAATATCTCTGAAGCAATAGCATTCATATGATCCACAGTAGGCATAGCTTCTGGTTTTACAATTAATACATCTTCTATATTAATCCCTAATTCCTCTGCTCTTTCATTAAACCAAGAGCCCTCTCGATCAAACCATATCCCCGTTGCTCCATATTTCTTTTGTGCATCTGCCAACATTAACTGTAGCATTAAAGTTTTGCCAGATCCTGAACCGCCACTCCACTCGGACACATACCCCCAAGCTATCCCACCCTCTAAACATAAGTCTAAAGCCAGATTACCTGTGGATATGTATTCTTTAGAGTCCTCAATTTCAGAAGCAATTGAGGTACCACCATATTTTTTTTGTATTGCTTTGGCTATCTTATTTAGGTCTGTCACTTATACCCCCCTACTTAAACTTCCCATGTAATAGTACATATATATCATCAATTCTCTGTACTGTCTCTTCATAGTCCTCGTTATTGAGATAGATTTTAACTTCAAACGCATAGTCACCTTTAGCATTTTGTGATACTTTTACACTATCAGGCTTATCTTTTACAATTACTTCCATATTTTATTCCCCCTTAGAAACTCATTTTTCTGCCAGGTAGCCACCCTTCATCCAACCAACTTCTTAATTCTAGTTTATTTATTTTTTTATTTATTTTTTCTTGTAGATTGTAGATCCAACATGTTCCATATTGACTATTACCTTCCCCCCTTTGATGAATTGCATTAGCTCCCCCTATCTTTCTCTTAGTACTCTCTTTATGTTTTCTCCCCCACCACCAACTGTCCTCTCCTCTCATACTACCATTGTCTTGCCTCCCCTTTTCTACCATATCTCTCATGTTGTCTTTATTGGTTCCAACAAAAAGATGATACGGATTTACGCACTTTGGATTATCGCAATGATGACAAACAAGAAGATCTTGCGGTATTTCGTTTACAAATACTGAGTAGGATAATCTGTGTGCTCCTCTACTGGTATACTGATTACGTTTAGCTACCCCATATCCTCTAGAGTCTATACTTCTACTCCATATCCAACAATTAGTTTCTTTGTCTACTACTGAGTTGTCCCGAATATATTTTCTGTATTTCTTTTTTGTCATACTTTATATCCTTTTGAAAAGTGTGCCCCGGTCGACCCAGATTGTATTCAGTTGGCAGATGTTGTTCCCAGTAAATCACCCACATCGCAACATGGGTGCTAGGTTAGGCTCGCGGTGATCCCGCCATGTCAGCCACCCCTACCTACGTCTTAGCGACGACCTCCTACAATCCGCAGGGCACACAAATTAAATTATCCTTTCTTTATAACAACACGAGTACATTCTTTAAAGTCCTTACATTTTTTGCACTCATCATTATCTGGATCATATGCACTATCCATACCAAAACACGCCTCTTTGCCATTTGATTCTTCTGCTTTCTCAGCATTCTCATCCCATGGGAGAAGATCACCAACATTATCTGATGTAACTGCAGGTTCATCATTGATTGCACCAGCTACATTTACCTCTACGTCACCCACAATTTCGGCTTTCGACGATCTCCAATGTCTCCACAGAGGAGCAAGGATATGTCGATTTTCGCTATCATTATTCCAAGCTGGGAGCATACGAAATCGAAGTGACTCATCCATTTTGAGAGTAGAGATTTTGAAGACTTCAATCTTATCTTCTTCTATAATCTCTATAATATTATCCAGATTATATCGTGCATCTAAAACCTCTTTTGGGACATCCCAATCTGCATTTTGTAGTTCAGGGGACATTGAATATACATTATATCCACCATCACTACTTTTAGTACATCGCATCTCACGACCTATACCCTTCTTTGGGTGAACAATATCGGTCCAACCTGTATTCCTAATACCGTTATAGATCTGGTCTCCAGCTTTTTTACCGATCTCCATCAAAACAAGCTTGTTAGGGTTATCAGGAAAGACTACATTTAAGAAATTTGAGCACTTAGCGCCAAGATCTTTAGCTGCTTTCTCATACTTCTTATCCCCATTAGAATTGAAGAGGCCCCAAAGCTGACTAACCTTCTCACATACAGCACAGCTACCATTGATCTTAGGATTACGTTTGGGGCACACTTCTCCTGAGGAACTTCCTTTGGTCTCGTTCTGAAATTGTGCCTGCTCTTCTGGGTCTAACATGTACTCGTCTTTTTTAGTCATTATTTTTTCTCCTTTATTCTGTTATTAATAAATCTTCCGCTACCCTCTTATTTTCCTCTGTTACCTTTTCATCTCCGCCTCTATCACTACCTCCCTTATAGACTGATGGTTCATTGAAATGGGTCCTATCACTCAATCGTCCTAATTCTTTAAGCATGTATCCTTTTGACTCAAACCCCTTAGCTGTTGCTTCTAACGTTTCCTTGGTTGAAATTGCTTCATTCAGTCCCCTCCTTGCTTTAATATATCTTCCATCCAATGGAACCATAGTCTTTCTTACTTCGGCCCTAGAAGAAGATGCTAGTGGTTTACCGCCTCTTTCATATTCCTCAAATATTTCTTTGACCACCTGAGATGTAACCATCTCTAATCTTAATTTTAATTGTAATACTACTTTGTTAGCCTCTGCTAATAAACTATAAACTTTTGCAGAATCTGATGGGAAGTTTACAAACTCCCTTTCTAATAAGAATAAAGATTCATTTTTAATTTGTAGTTTACTGAGTATATCCTCCATCTTATCTGCTCTCTTTCTCACATATTGTACATCTATATGTACGTTTGTCATCCTTCATTGTTTGATTACATACTCTATTACCTTTTCCATATTTTTCATCTTGGAACTTGTGATTACAACTACACTTCATGATTCTGGTCATCACTCACCTCCACCAATTCTAACTCAGATATAGTATGTGCCATATCACTAACAATAAATTCTACTGTTTCTCTTGCAGCCTTTTCATTACCTGCACTAACTTTAATCTCAAATCGTATCCAAGCATGATCTATGTAAATTTCAACTTTATATTTATACATATTATTTTCTCCTATCTCCTAAAAAGTTTGGGTTATTTGGTCTGTCCTTCATTATATCTTTAATCATTTCAAATGAGTAAGGGTAAAAACTATTAGTATCAACTCCTACATCTATCTGCTTTCCTATTGGTGGTAATTTACCATGTGAGTGTCCGTGGATGTTCCAACTGTTGTAGTGTGATCTATGCCAAACTCTCATTGCATAATGACAAATAACAATAGGTTGTTTCTCAATAGTAATATCTAAAATCTCATGATGGTTAGTTCCTTTCATCCATCTATCATGAGATCCCCTGAGAAAGATATGAGATCCATTCAACTGTTGCTCATATTTGTATGCTATCTCCTTATTAGCTAACGTGAAATCTCCTGCATGTATAGTAGTATCTTCAGCTCTAACTACAGAATTAAATCGTTTAATTATTTCCTCATCCATCTCTTCTACTGTTGTAAAAGGTCTATGTGTATAGGTTATGATATTGAAATGGCCAAAATGTTCATCAGCAATAAACCAATACATATCATCCCTCCATCCTTTCAATATCTGCCCCTTGCTTACAGCTAACACACCCATCTTTTTTAGATGCTCTTCTTGCTAAACAAACAGCCACATGCAATTGATTACAATCTTTTTCACACCAGAATAACGAACTCATATTGAATTTATCACATGCTTCATCCATAGAATCAACATATCTATTAGCAACTTTACACCATCTTCTATCTTTAGCAACTATCCTCCCCTTTTTAAGTTCTGTAGCATATTCTTTAATTGAACTTCTCCAAAATTGTCCACAATACCTACACCACACTTTTATTTTCTTTTTACGAGTCTTCTTCTTAGCCACGATCAATTACCAATTTAAAGTATGGGTAATCATAATGATCTTGAAACCGCAATCTGACTCGATTTAATAATGCCGCAACAGTTGGTACACACTTCTCTTTGGTTAGTAGATGTATAAGCATGGGTACTTTAAAGCTATCTAACTCTTTAAAAGAAGTACATAATGATGAATCTATATTATCATGATACATACTACAATTATCTACAGCACATTTATTACATTTTATAACATTTACCATCTTTCAATTTCTCCCCCATGCAGCAAGTACAATCAGAATAATAAATAAAGCTAATCCAACACTTATTAATATTGGGGATATGACCCACCACCAAGACCATGTTATATATCCTATTAACTTTAGTGTTATGAATATAATAGTTAAAAGACCTGCAAACCCTATTCCACCACCATTCGACATTGAATTATCCATATTTTATTTCTCCTCTTTATTTATTAATTTATGTTTCATTCAGTATAAGTGTCAATTAAATTTGTTATCTCATCATAACAGCTTCTACAAAGTACCTTATCCCTCTTTCCAGGTTCAATATAATAGTTCCATTCCTCGTGAGGTACCATAAAAAAATCTGGCCATAATTTTCCGCACCTTGCACATATAATAGGATAAAGAATATATGGAATTCTTCCCTTTTCCTCAAGCATACTATCCCATTTTTCCATAAGATTGTCGGTCAATCCATTTTCATAAATATCTTGAGGAAGCCTATAAGTTGGATGTATTGTAAACCCCAACTTTTCATAGCGACAATCACAACCAATTAATTGTCCGTTACAAAATGGGCATCTTTCCATATCACACCCTAATCGGTGAAGCTGTCCCTCTAATACACCACAATCACCACAAGTTTGTTTTCCCATTATTTATTCTCCCCCCACAAATTATATTTTAACTTATTGTTATCTACTTTATACCACATTCCTCTTAGAATGTCAAGCAAAAAGCGACATGTCAAAAATGATACAACCAAACTACTTGAAATGATTACAATATCTTTTCCATGTCTGCCAAGTTTTGTCCTACTTCAACGTCTGCTAACAGCTTAACACGCCCCAATTTAGCGACATTGCCATATGTTTGGTTGGCTTTAATCATGATACTCTGCATCAAATTGGCAGTCTCTTCAACTTCATCATCAAGCGCTTCACAAATGATCGCATCATAAATCTGAAGGGCTATTCTGCTATCCAGATTACGCCTTTCCAATTCAGCATCAATTTGGATAAGGGAAAGCTGGACCCAATTCCAACAGAGTGACTGGATCGGAAAGTTGACTGCCTCTCTTATTGTTCCATGATCTTCCCAGGTACCTTTTCGCCATCTTCTGTAAAATCCATAATGATTACAAACATATCCATGTTGCGCCACAAACTGCTTCAATCTCTCAATGTTCCTTTCAAGTTGAGGGAACTGTTTGAAGTAGTTATAAATAAACTCTTCAGCTTTAGTGATGGTTGTTCCTATTCGTTGAGATAGTGCTTTTGCCGACATTTGGTATAACACTCCGAATGATACAGTTTTGGCTGCTGTTCTCAACTTATCCATTTCAGAGTCTCCATTCTGTAATCTATCATAGAACTCATCATAAGGAATATTATTAGTAGATGAAGCAATCTGGCTATGGAAATCTCCTCCACTATTACATAATTCTATTAAATTATCATCTTCATAGACAACAGCCGCTCCCCTAATTTCAATGGTCGCAAAGTCAGAGTACACAAACTTATGTCCCTCTTCTGCTATTAATATTCTCTTAATATCTTTTTCTCTAGGTATATTCAACAGGTTAGGTTCTTTAGAGTTGGGTCGTCCAGTAGTGGTAGCATGTAGGCTGTATTTTGTATGAGCTCTGTCCCCCACCAGTTTTTTCAAAATTCCCCCCAAAAAATTTTCTCTAATATTTTGACATGATCTATAATCAACCATAATTTTGCAGTAGATATTTCTCCTAGATAGCTTCTTCATTACCTTTTTATCGGTGCTTGGACTCTTGTTCTTTGTTCTCTTCAAAATAGGCAATTCATAATAATCATAAAGCAACCACTTTAACATTAGAGAAGATCTTGGGTTAAACTCTCTATCAAAATGCTCAGCACATGCCTTCACCCCTTTTAATGACATAGCTTTAGTTATGGCTCTAATAGCTCTTTTGTTATAGGTATCATCTACCTTCTGCAACTCATCTAAATCATATTTAGCTCCTCCTATACTCATTTTAGTTAATACTTTATTACAAGGCATCATTATATTATTCATAAAATCTTCCTGGTTATTCTTTATCAATGCTCTTGACTGTGCCTTCCTAATTTTAAACATCACTCCAACATCATCCGCAGCATATTGTTTGAGCTCAGAAATATTTTCCATTTTATGAGCTCCACCTACTGAGATAATGTTATCATCATATCCTATTGACTCTGGTACATATTTACAGGTTAACATTGTAAGGTCATTGTTTTTTAGGCCTGATAACAGATATTCAGCTAGACAAGTATCAAATAACCAATTTTCAGGAAATATATCTAATTTTACTTTTAGCCACTTAGCATCAAACGAAAAGTTCTGTCCTATAAATTTCTTAGTTTTGAATAGAGTATCTAATCTATCTCTTATTCCTGGTAAGATAGCTCCATCTATTACATAAATATTCTCTCCATCACCTAATTGAAGCAATATTATTCTAGCTCCATCTTCATAGGGGTCTAATCCAGTAGTCTCTATATCAAAATATATCTCCTCTGTATCAAAATCTATATCTTTAAAATCTTCTACATTATCAATTGATATGTATGGATAATGTTTTATTTCTGTTGGTGGTTTATCTATAAGCTCAACTATCCTTCTAAAATCTCTAGTCAACATATCCTTTTTAGTTATATCATACCCAGTAGCCATTGGATGAAATACAGGAAACACATTACACTTTAATTTCTCAGAATAAATAAGATTACCTCTATGTATCTCTATTCCAACTTTACCTGTTGATTGATATAGAGCAGTTCCACCAAGAGCAACTACCAATTTAGGTTTGATCTGCTCTATCTCTTTGATTGTATGCTTAAGACATTTATCTAACTCTTTCGTGGTTGGTTTAACATTATTGGATTTGTAACATCTACCTGAGTTGGCTATTGCTACATCCTCTCTATTTATCCTAGCTATTTCTAGGAATTCATCTAGTATAATCCCTGCTGTTCCTATGAAATGAGTTGGTATATTTGTAATTTGAGTAGCCTGCGCTTCTTGTTTACCAGCCATTTCTCCTAAGAAGTAAATATCTGCATTGGGATTACCAGAAAATGGTACACAATTTATATCGTACTCATTCTTCCAACATTTACAATCTTTACATAATTCTGTCACTATTATACCTCATTTCCCCAGACATCCCAACTATCCCTTTCTCTTGTCCCAAGTTATAGTTCTTTGATAGTTAAAACCAAATTCTTCTAATACATCAAAGGAGTCTCTTAAATACTTTTGTATTGTCCATAAAAAACATATAGAATTATCTTTTGCTATAGTATTTATAGGTAATTTCTTTATCTCATTAAGCTTCATAGTAGGATAATCTAAAGATGCTGTTTGGTTGGGTCTTACTCCTCTAATAATCTTTTTCACAGGCCAAGGTGGATCAATTACAATTACATCATATTTCTTATTTGGGAATACTATCTGACTCATAATGACTCCTTACATAAAGCCTCACTCACAACCTGGAATAATATAGACGCCAAATCATAAGGAGTAACTTCTTCTCCCATCTCCTCTCCTTTAATAACCCATCTCTGTATTATCTCATCTCTAAAAGGTTCTAGTGAGGCTATTGTCATGGCTTTAGGTAGATCCTCTACTGTAGAATTAATCCATGTCCACCTATTACCATCCCTTATCCTTCTAACCAACCACAATCCCTCACTAGGGTACTCTGAAAAGAATAGGTTAACTGGCTCATACTCTCCCTTGTCATTCTTTCTATACAATTCATTATATCCCATATTTTACTCCTCTCTTATAGTTTTCATCGTCAGTGTTTAATACATCTAAATATCTATCAAAGTCTTCTTTCACTTCTTCTATTGAATCATATGGGCCTCTTGAATTAGTCCAAGTTTCATCCCAAAAATACCATTTTCCATTTTCTTCATATATTGGATTCATTTAATCCTCTCACCTTTATAATCATAACTATCTCCTTTCTTGTCTAGTATCTGAAAGTTTCTCTGTTCTATTAGATATCTCTTCAGATCCTCAGATAAATTATCTGCTGGTAGTTTATATTTTCTATATCCACCAAAGCGTTTATTAGTCTCTTCTATTAAAATCTCATTCATCTCATCTATAGATTTACCTTCAGGATCAATAGATAACTCTTTACACACTCTTATCAATTCTGCTCTTGATTGCATTTTAGCTCCTTGTGTGCTTTAACTATCCAATATGCTTGTTGTACCATAGCTGCATCTGCCTGTGCAACTCTCACTGACCAAGTCTCAAATGGGCCTTGTGGAATAATGTTTGTCATAGACCAACCCCCATTAAGCCATTCAACAGCTTCTTTGTAGTCCATATATACCTCCTTACCCATATTTTCTTATTAAATTAAGCCATCTCAAATACAATAGTCCCCAAACAGACCCAAACCTTTTCATTCTATATGCACAACCATTCTTAAGATATTGCATTTCTCTAAAATGAAACCAGCCCCCAAATATCCGACATTTTATATATTTTATCCAATACATTCTATGGATATGGATCTTTAGGTTTAAAAACTTCAAAAATATACTTTGGATGAATATTCTCTACACTTCCTATAAATACAGATTGATATGGTGGTAGCCCCTCATCTATTTTAACTATTATAAATGATCTGTAAGATTTTTCTATAGAGTCTCCTTTTATATATACTACGTAATCCTCATTTGAAGATATAATCTGGCTACCTTTAGTCATAAGAATGTCAAATTCCCGTCTGTCCTTTGGGATTGTGAATTGCTTTAATTTCATTTGTACAACCTCTCCTTTAATCTTTCTTTAAACATAATAGCAGTTCTCTTACTCATTGCCTTTCTGGCTTTTCTAGATTTTATAATCTCTCCCTCAGATTCTCTTTCTACATCTTCAATCATTGCTTTAATGATCTCTCCTGTATTTTCTATAGCAGGATTTGGAAAGTTATCTAACACATGAGATAATCTCATTTCTGTAACCCATTCTTCTGCTATAGCATTAGCTTGTTTAAGTATTTCTAAATCTTTTCCGCCTACTTTTCGTGGTGTTCTAGTCTCCATAAAATCTTCACTTTTATGTTTAGCTATTATTCTTGCACCATTATTTTTTCTAAGTTCTATTAATGGTTTTAAAACAATCCCCTCTCTTTTTTTCGGCTTATCTATACCACATTTCATAGATTGTATAGATGGGGCATCCCTTTGAGCATCTAAATCTTCTAAGTTAGTAGAAGATTTCAAATAAGGAACAAAATCTAACCCTAATGAAACTGAAACGCTTTCTGCATCTGGCACACAAAGCCATGTATCTACTATCCTTACTTCAAATGCTACAAACTTAAGATCTTTCCCGTATGTCTGACTCATTCTTTGACATTTTCCACCATATGCCTCTCCATACACTACAATTTCGGGCCTATCTAACTCTATAAATTTATCTGTTAAAATATTTACATTAAATAAATTTATAAAATTTAGATATTCAACCCCACCCGAAAAAAAGGATACCTTAGAATCTTTCCATGAAATATGTGCGGATGTACCATGTATCTTTTCTGACGCATAGCACTCTTTAAATAATAAGATATCTTGATTCTTATATAAATTATCTATATGCATATATCCCATTTCATCTTCCCCTTTTTGCCCTATTATATGCTGATCTTGCACTACTTTCTGTTCTATCACCACATATCATTTCATCATACAATCTATCTGCAAGATCATCTAATCTATCTTCATGCTCGTCATCATCAAATTCCCATTCATCTTCATCATACGGAAAGTCATTTAGCATAATTAGTCTCCTTATATTGTTATCTCTTCAAATCTTGATTTTTCCCCAACTAGGTTCAAATTAAACTTCCCAGGACTACCATACCTATTCTTATCTAATATACATTTAGCTATATTACTAAATACTGTAGCATCTTCTCCCCCTTCTCTTTTCCTATTTATTATTAAAATCTCATCACTGTCAGCGTGAACTGCTGATGTACCCTTCAAGTCATCACTTGTCATACTCCTACCAGCTAATTTAGTTGGTTGTGATATTAACACAAATATCATATCTAAATCCATAGCTAACTGTTTTGCTTTTTGACTTACAAGTGCATAGTCCATGTGCTCCTGACTTCGCACCATTAGTTGAAGATTATCTAAGACAACTATCCCCACCCCAAATCTATCTCTGCAAACTTTAGTAGTTTCTACTAACATACTAACATCTAATTGAGAGCTATAACTAAAATACATATCAAGATCTTCTAACTCTTGTGCATAAATTAATCCATCAGATGGGTCTATTTCTTTGTAAGATAAATCTCTATCTAATTGGATTACCTTAACTGCAAGATCTTTAGCGGGCATCTCAAGACATATAAATAATGATGGCAATTCATACTTTTTTGTTATATGATAACATATCTGCATTGCCATTGTGGTCTTTCCTATACCACCAGGAGCTCCTATTGTAACTAGATGAGTTTTCTGTAATCCTCCACCAGGTAATAACTTATTCAAACTGGGGTATGGTGTAGGAAATACCGCATCAATATTCTGTGAGCTTTGGTATAGTTGTGATAATGCCTCCCCTAAATCTACAACTCCTTCCACTTTCCAACGTGAGGCTTTCTTAATTATTCTGTCAAAACTTTCTTTAGTATATTTAAGAAAGAAGGAGTTTATATCCTCATCTTCAGGTAATAGCACATTCCACACTCTATTCACACCTAATCTTGTAGCCCATACATTCTTAGCCGCCTTTTGCCCTGCCCCATCTGCGTCCAAGATTAGAATAAGCCTCTCTTTTAATATAAGTTGATCATACCATTCTGATTTAAGTGTCCCTGCCCCACCAGTTATGCCCACCACATTCTCATATCCATTCTGTAACAAGGTTAAAGCATCTATCTCCCCCTCTACAATCATTATTGTATCAAATTTATCAATAGCATCTCCATTAAATAATATAGATTTGGAATTCTTCTCTCTGATATATTTCCCAAGCTCTGGGCTTGTATCTGGCGGTAACTTTCTTAATTTTAGTAGTTTTGGTATATCATTCTCTATGGACGGAATACACAACCATTCCTGATTATATCTTGTAGTAAATCCTAGTTGATGTTTTTCTATAGTTTCTGGTGTGAATCCTCTCTTCATTAAATATCGCAACGCCTTTTTATTATTCTTTAGCTCATAGGCATATCTACTTACCATATCTGTGAAGTTAGCTTCTTTGTCAGGCTCTTTAGTTATTTTGGCTACTGACATTATATCGCCATATGTCTCTTTCAATTGCGACAAATGTCCTTTTGCATATGTAGACTCAGGATCTATGGTTTCACAGTGAAAACAATGAAAAAGTTGATTCTCTATATTTACATAGAGCTTATCTTTCATACAACCTGGGCATTTAATTATACACTCTTTACCTTCTATTCTATATGGGATTCCCTTACTTTCTATATATTGTATTACTTCATTCATATCTCCCTAATACCCCCTTAAGATCCCTAATTAGTGGTTCAACACTTTTATCTGTCTTAACCAATTTATCTATACTACCAAAATATTGCTCTAAACATTCCAATAGTACAATTTTAATACCACTACGATCTGGGCCATGTCTTAGTGTACTTTCATTATAAACATATTCAAGCTCCCTTTCTTTAGTTGTAAAATAGTCTTGTATTTGTTCTGCCGTCCATTCTCCTCTCCTAATAGATTTAAGTTGCTCTCTATTTCTTGTAATATCAAGATCATGTTCTATAAGTATCTGTTCAGCTTGATTGAGTAATCTGACTATATGATAAGCAAACTTAGTTGAGTAACCGTATTTTAATACGTCCTTTTTTCTGTCTTCTGATGAATTAGGACCATCAAAATTCTTACTATTCATCTTAGATAATTGTGAATAGGCATAACCTTTATGTGTAAACCAACATTTCTTTGATAAGAATAGTTGTCTATTGCTCCTAACTATTTCTCCAATAGGAGTTGAAAATATTACGCATCTCCTCGGTACAAACAGGCTATCAATCATATTGGGATTTCCATCTGTACATAACCTAAAATATTTGACTATATTAAATATCGTAAAGTCATATATCTTATCTGAGCCTTTGTCTATAATATGATGTTGTTGATACTGATCAAATCGTGTGTAGTCCTTATCAAACCCAAATATTACACCAGCTACATGTGGAAATATGATATCTTTAGGTGGAATACAGAACCCATAAATATCAATATCTGAATTATTAGAACTAACTCCATAAGCTACAGATCCGGTTTGAGCTTCATATTGAACACTACCAACTAAATGATTGGGTGGTTGTGCTAATCCCCTCTTAGATAACTTCTCAATCATTGATGCCATATCTCTCCTTTCTATATTCTACTATCTCCCCCAACTCTATTTTTGTTAGGGAGCTCTTAATTCTATGATGTAGTGTTAACATTTGTTTCAATAAAGCTTCATCATCTTTCTTATATAAGAGCACTGCAATTCCCTCCTCCAACCACCTAAAGAAATTTGTGTTCATTTCTTTATTTTTAGATCTCTGGATTACCCCATTAAATATATCTATAGGAATTAATGTTTTAATAGTTTGTAAATTGACCCCCATATATTCTTGTTTGACTTTATCCAATGGCATTTGTTTATTATACTTTAGTGTTAGCGATTCCCAATTATCTCTTATATCCTTATATATCCCTCCACCAGAACCCTTAAATTTTTGGAAAGGTCTGCTATCTGTGAGAAACATCCAATAGCCCTTCTTTTCTGTAAGGCCTATCTTAGAGTTTCCTCTCTGTAGGAACTCAGTAATACTCCACCTATAGCTGAAAAAGTATTCATTGCTATTTATGACCTTACCATAATTAGACATCGCATCTTTCAATTCTTCTGCAGAAACTTGTTGTAGAGCTTTAGAAATCTGCACCTTAGTTTTTTCTGTAAGCTCTTTGTGAACTACTATTTTCTGTAGGTTCCAGTGGTTTAAGATATCTTGTTGGTCTACCAGAAATAGTGAAGGAGACAATATATCTTTTTTTCCTTTTTCATCTATAGCATTTAGCTTTTTATCTAAAGCATTTGGTGTCTGACATCCATCTGTGGGTGTGTCCACGTGTGGATACTGGGACCACTGGTTATTCATTAAATAGTGTAGCCTAACATAGTGCTTTGTTATTCTACCTAACTTATCTCTACCAGTCTTGATAGATATAAATTTATTGTCCATCAGAATTTTTTTTGCAGTTTTCAGGCGTCCACTACCCCATTTCAATCCTGTTTTACAGAAACTATTATTAGCCCAGATTGAATTAGTGCTTTGTATCTTTGCATTTTTAACATAGAAAATGTAAAGTGTAAGTACGTCAGAACCTAGGCTGAATAGTCTAACTAATGTTGTGGTATTTAACACCACCACCTCTTTCTCAAATTCATTTATGAATACTTCTTTGTCCATTGCACCTCCCTATTCTGAAAGATGTCTTGTGTATAGGCCATAATCCATACACATTCCACCCCCAACATAATTAATAAAATCTACTATTATGGCATCTATTAAATCTTGATCTATCTCTTTTTTTGTATAGTTATTCATGTGGTTGTTTCTTATTACAGATTTTTCAGCTATTTTTACGTAATCCTTAGCAAAATTAGTTAGCATATTACAGTAACATCCTGCAGTCATTGTATTTTTAGATGTTTTCTCATTATCAATACTTTCTACTATGGTATTTGTTATCCCTTTTGCCGCGTAAATTGTTTGATTGATATTAACATATGTTTTGTTATCCAAAAAGTGTTTTATAAGTATAGCTTCTATATTATACTTAATATCATTATCCATTACACCCCCCCAAACTTCCGCAAGACAATTTCAGGGTCCCAGTCTATTACTTCATCTTCTTTGAGTAACCCCTTGATTCGATTTGCTAATTCGATCAATCTTTCCATTTTGTGCCCCCTTTTTATGCTTTAATCATACTATAGCACCTTCCTATTTAATTGTCAAGCAAAATCATACATGTCAAATTTGATATAAGCAAAAAAGTTTTACATAGTTGCTTCAATCTCTTCCAATGCTTCTTTCAACATGGTTCGCAACAAAGCTGTTGCTTGTATCTTCACACCTGTCGAATCAGTATTGACTAGCTTCATTCTATCTAGATCTATGCTTGCAGATGCAAACCATTCACTATCCATACAACCAGCAATAGTAAGATCAATTCTCCCATATTTTATTGTAGCAGTATTTACAATTTCTTTATATTGTAATTCTTTCCATTCTGTCATTTTAATCCTCCCCTATTACAACACCTTCATCTTCTAATAGGTACGATATTAAGATCTTTTGCCCCATTCTCTGTATTTCTTCTATGTAGTATTCCAAGTCTTCTTCTAATTCATTAACTATCTTGTCTAACTCCTCTTTATTCTTAGGAGAATAGGCAGCAAGTGGTAATAAAAGTGCTCTCAAGTCGCCCCATATTTTTAGGGCCTCCATATTTAATGTGTCATAATCAAACTCTAGTACATTATCAGTCATAAAGTGATATGATCTACCAAAACTACATACATATTCCTCGTCTTTTTTGAGTATTAAATCTGTCCCCATTTTTTTATCCTCCTATGATGTTAATACTATACTTCTTAATGTTAAACCACCAGCTACTACGATACTTATCTATTTTTTTATTGAGCTCCTTTAATTTTGTGAAATAGTTTGGATCTGCGTCATCTTCATGTGAATCAATAAAAGATGTGTGAGGTAGAGTAGCAAGAGTATTTTTAACCCAAGACTCATTTGGATGTAATCTCCAATAACAATTTTTAGACATTCTCATTTGTGGGTAAAGCCAATAACCATCTACTGAAGTTGATCTACCCATCTTTCTTAAGTGATCTAAAGATTCTTTAGCAGTGAAGTGTTCTAACCACTGTCCACATGTTATATTTTCTATTTTAGTATTATGAAACCAATGGTTAGGAAATGTATACTTCCAGATTCTATTGAATACACTCCAATCTTTATACGTGTAAGCATTTACCCACCATTGCTCCTGCGGAAAAGCACCCCACATTAATGGATCAGTATATGTGTACTCGCCATTTATTTTCACTTTGGCAGCGTCAAGTTTACCCCAAATTTTTTCATATAAAATATCTCTTTGATCTTTTTCATCAAAACCAATGCATCTATGACACATACACCTGTACTTGTCTTTATTCCAATCATCGAAATATTTTAATCTTTCAGGATCTTTGTGGGAGCCATAGTCTTCAAAGTCCCAGAACAATCCATCACAAAGTCCTTCTTTGTATAGCTTTAAGGGATACTCCATTATCCAATCAATGTGATAACTATCTGTAGGGCATGGAGTTTTTAGATAAAATTTATGCTCCGATATGAAGCAATGTTCTTTTGGTAAGGGGTACCAGGGTTGCCACCAAGATGGCATCAATATAACCTTTACGTTGTTTTTTTCTTTGTAATGTTTCATAGAAGCTAACACAAATTCATACGTCCCAAATTCTGTTTTTTGTGATATATCAGGTCTTGGATTATACATTGCAAAGAATAGTGTATTTATCCCAGCATCTATTGCTTTATCTATATAATCATAATCTGGCCACAAAACATACATCGCTTTCATAAAGTCCATTTTGTTCCTCCTTAATTTTATTTTAGCCATTCCTTAACTCCGTTCTCCAGAATAGATGTAGCTATACGTCTATTAGCAGATATACTTCCAAGTATTCTTTCATCTATTGTGTTTTTCATTACAATATCAACATACCTACACACTGATTCCTGTCCTATCCTATGAATTCTATCAATTGCCTGTTCCCTAACATCAAGAGGCCACACATTTTCATAAAATATCATATGTTGTGTGTTGGCATTACTATTTAATTTGAACAGTTCAATACCTATACCACCACTTTGAATTTGCCCTATAAATATTGGAATTGACTTGTCTTTTTGGAATGTTTTCCATTTATTATACTTATCTTTATCTTCTCCGCTCATTGTTATAGATTTTATTTTTCTCTTTTTCAATTCATTCTTTATAAGTCTAATAGTGTAAAGAAATCTGACCCACACAACAGCATACTCTTCAGCGTCAACTATTGATTCAATCTCATCTATAAGAGCATTTAATTTTGGTGTCTCTAATAATTTATTGGTTTTTCCATCTTCTCCTTTTATAAACCCTGATGTAATTGTTTGAAGTCTCAATAGTTTAGTTAATATATTAGTTATCACAAGCGTTGACTTACCTCTCGTAGTTTCTATATCAGTTATGACTTCCTTTTTAACTCTATTATAGATTGCTTTTGTTTTCCCAGATAATGGAATCTCTATTTTATAGTACAACTTCTTTGGAAGGTCAGGTAATACATCCCCCTTCTTGAACCTTATGCAGGTATCATATATTCCACTATTTATATATTTTGCTGAATCCTCCTTTAACACAAATTCTTTAAATCTATGTCTTTGAATAGTGTTAAAGAATATAGTTCTAAATCTGTAAAAGTTAGTCCCAAATGTTTTACCTCGATCCATAACCCTAAATTGACTCCATATATCTAATGGTCTGTTAGCTATTGGAGTACCAGTTAATATTATAGCCCTACCCACTTTTTCAGATATGGCAATAGCAGCTTTTGTTCTTTTAGTTAGGTGGTTCTTTATGTATCTTGCAGACTCATCAAATATTAGTAGTCCTATATTCATATCAGTTATTTTGGAATAGTATGAGTGCAATGCCTCATAATTTATAATACCAAAATGGTATTGTTTACTATGATTTAATGCTT
>Ga0222658_1000425_pt1 | contig 22899 bp, 19 predicted proteins | sample AntAcemetagen476_FD_179830 | JGI IMG/M metagenome (GOLD analysis project Ga0222658, IMG submission 179830) | Saline water microbial communities from Ace Lake, Antarctica - #476 | ecosystem: Environmental > Aquatic > Non-marine Saline and Alkaline > Saline | place: Antarctica: Ace Lake... | reverse complement strand
TGGAATTTCGTACACGTATAAGTCACGCATGATGTTGTCTTGTTGGTCTAAGTCCTGTCTACGCCAACGCATACTCAGATTGATATTTTTTGCAAAACCTTTAGATGCGTGTTTGCTCTCTACCGTATGGTTATTCTCACATGTAAAGGACTCGCCTGTCTGTGCCTGCGACAAACCCCCACAAATAGGGCAGTTTAGCTTTGTCCCTGCTGTAGGTTCATCCACAGAAAAACCCATATCCCTCATTCTATCACGAGTCTTTTTTTGACGGGTATTCCAAACAACCATACGGGGGTCGTCTTCAGGAATATCTGCCCACTCTTCGCCTGCTCTTCTTTCTTGTTTATCTTGCCAAGCTACATCATAACCACAGTCATCACAATGTGTATGGTATCGAGGACCATCATGTAAGATACCTTGGCAATCGGGGCAATGTGCAATTACGTCATACTCAGACTCTTTAGATATAGAAGCAACCTTACCTAAACCCACAATAACCTCTGTATCGTCAGACTTAGCCAAGTCACCAGGACGTACTGCATTACGGGACTTGCCTTTACGAAAGTCCATATCATGATAGGCATGTGCGATAATACCGGAACAATGTAACACAGTAAATGCATCGTCTTTATCGGAACGTTTCTGAGGGATAAATGCTCCAACGACATTGGACATCCAAGATGGGTAGTCTACACCTATCAGATCCTTAACACGGGAAATTGCTTTGCTCTTTTCTTTATCCGAAACTTTAGGTCTGAGTAGTAATGCGTCTCTGTCCGCTAATACAGACTCTACTGTAGATTTTCTGGCGGCAGCTTCACCGCTGTCCCCTCTTCTAGGTATTTTGAATGGTGTACCATGTACAACATCACCCTTACCGACGCACATACTTGTGTGCGTCCAAGGGGAGTTAGTACCTATTTGTATACCTATGTTAGTGAGCCGTTTGTGTATTGGGTATACTTCCTCTTTGGGTTTGGTAACGATGATGTCACCGTCGCGGATTGACTTAATAAACTCTTTCTCGCTAGAAGCGGCCTCTGCTCCCATGAGATGTCGGGGCTTCAGTTCTGCGACTTTATCTAGCCAGTGAGGTATACCTGACACAACGTCATCAGACACAGAATCCCAGTCGCCATTGAAAGGCACAGCTCTATCATCTATATAATGATGTGCGATAACTTTTCCAGATGCACCTTCAGGTTGGTCGGGGTTCTCGTTAATGAAATCGTACGGAATATCGTACTTGGCCATGAACTCTTCCACGGGACCCTTGTCGCCACGTACTGTAAATACAATTACGCGGTACCCCGCGTCCTTGAACTTAAGCATCGCATCACGTGCACCATTAACAGGTTCTCCTGTAGGAAGACTCAAAGTGCTATCGAAGTCTACGGCGATAGTCTTCTGTGCCTCAGACACTTTAACCTCACCCAGTAACTGCTGTGCATCTTCCATCTCTTCTGGGTCCAGGTCGGACAGACTGTCTACCCCTAAGTTTTCCTGCACAAACTCACGGGCACGCATAGGGTCAGAGAGAAGACCTTTATCGTACAGCTGCTCCTCAAATTCTTCTGCATCTGCAGACTTAGTGAGTGCTTCCCACGCAATGTCTAACTGGGAAGCAGTCTTCTCAGACACTACCTTACCTAGACCACTACCAGCCGCCGCCCCTACAGCAGCAACTGCGGGAGCGAGTAAGAAACCCATACCATCTCCAGTAGACGCGGCAAGTGCTCCTGTGCCAGCAGTGGCACCCAGAGCAGCACCTATCATTTCCTGTGGGGTGAGTTCTGTGTCGTACGTACTGTTGTAAAGCTTCTGTCCAAGTAACGCACCGCCAGCCCCACCAACTAATGCTCCACCAATAGCTCCGGCAGCATTAGCTGCACGACCTAGACGAAGTTTATGTGCCAACATAGCCAGTCCATAAGATCCTGCGAATGCGCCACCCATACCACCTACGCCAGCACCAACTGCGTTAGCAGCTGCGTCGGATGCGAGTTTGACCGCTTTCTTTCCCCTACGTTCCAACTTCTTCTGCAGATCATAGATAGTCATTGGAGTGTCAGATAAGTAAAACTCGCGCCAGTTGTTGTAATGCTGGGTGAATATCTTAAACGCTTCGTCGCGACTCTTGCACCCGAGAATAACTTTGTCTTCGTCGTGCGTGCTTTTTGTGCCCTTCTTTTTAAGATGCACGACTAATACAAAATCTGAACTCTTATCTGGTCCAATAAAGCAGTCAACAGGATCCCCATCGGTACCCACTGTACCTAAGATTTCTCCGTACGGGTGCTTCATCTCAGTTTCCCAGGACTTACCATCAGGGTCAACGCCTCTGCGTTTAGAACCTCTGCGGTTTTCTATAGCAATGCGTAAGTCTTTGACTTTAGTCATGTAATGGACGGGGTACGATTCTCTGCCCTTCGCTTCCTTCACTACCTCCGGCGCAGGAGCAGGGTAAGCAGTATCTGGTACGGAAGATGTATCAGGATGTAACTCAGAGTAGACGTGAAGCCGCTGCAGTATTTCAGGACCCCTAGTAGGGTCTTGTAGGTAAGCACCTGTACCTCTAACACCACGTCTAATTAACCTAGAAATAAGTCGCTGTGCTTCACTATCCATAATAAGTACTCTCTTATGCTAAGGCGGCGATTTGCTCTTGTGTTCCAGAGCTACCTAAATCCTGAAGCGTCTGAATCAATTCTTTGGCATTAGAACTAGGGGCTTCGCTTTTATGCGAAATCAAGTTGGACACGAGGGGGGATTTTTGGGCGGATTGTTCTGCACCCTTTGCTATTACTTCAGCGGCATGATTAGGTCCGTATTTATTATACAAACCGCCTGCAAGTAATCCGCCAGCACCCATGATGGGAAACTTGTATTTATCCCAAAAAGATTGGTCCTCTGCTATCTTGGGCTCGGCCACAGGTATGGGAGTTTCGACAGGAGCATCTTTCATCTGCTCAAATTCACGTAAGGCGAGCTGCTTCTCTAGTGGCAGAGTTGCTCTACCAATAGCACCGCCGCCTAAGTAACCAGCAGCAGCACCTATAATTGGCGCTATCACTCCGGGGTGGACAGCTTTACCTGCAGCACCACCGGCTACCATACCACCAACACCAGAATAGTAAGGACGTAAAGTTTGCTCCAGTGTAAGGGATTCCGGAGCTATAGCTGCTAAGTCAACTTCTGCAGTTTTTCTAAGCACAGACTTAATGTGTCTCATGGCAGACTCTTCTGATGCACCATGTAGATTAAGCGCTGCTGGGGACATCTTGTCTAAATCATGTGTAGATAGATGCGTGGATAAAACTTTCCATCCTGCGCGTACATCATCAGACTGGGTACCAAATGCTTTGATCGCCTCATTCGGGTGCACATTAAGTGCTCGACTTGCAATCGTCTGTAGTTTCTCGCCGCCGTTACGGAACCCATTCCACATTTTATTGCCCATGACACCTGCAGCAAAACCGCCACCTGCTAGTAATGCAGGCTTAATCCAAGGCTTGATCTTATCCATAACAGATGGTTTTGTATCACCTTCTTGTGGAGGTGATTCTGGGCTTGCGGGAGGTGACACAAGATTCTCAGCACCTTGTGCAAACTCACCATAATGTGGGCGCGTTAGTGTGCGGTAATCGGGAGCTGCGGTTTTTTTGTTGGCGTAAGCAGAGTCCATAAGTGCCTTTGACAGATTAGCTCCTTGTATAGAGCCAACACCTGTACCAAGACCTGCACCTACTGCTGACCCCAAAGCGCCACCTACACCTGCAGCCATTTCAGACTTAAGGAGTGCTCCAGGGAGAGCCCCGATGAGAAACCCGCCAGGTGTGCCGACTGTATTACCCACAACAGAACCGGCTAAACTGCCAGCACCGCCAGCAATACCACGCAGGACTTGTTCCGATACCGCGTCGGATTTAGATTCTCCTACACCGCGGGCTACACCATATGCAGTGGCAAGTGTAGGTACGACATAATTGAGCAGTGACGCTGTTTTTTCTGGGACCTCTTCGGGTAACTCTTCAGGCACAACATCCACTTCTTTTGGCTCTTCTTCTGCGTACGCTTTATCCATCAGATTTTTAGCTACGCCCGTCAATGACCGTGCTCCAATGACACCGCCTATACCAGTACCCAAACCCCCACTGATATCCATAGCCATGCCTACAGGCACTTCAGGTACGTTACTTGAGAGTAAGCCTCCGCCTACCACACCACCCAATGCACCAATAGTACCACCTAGAGCAGATCCAGCTGCACCGGAAACTCCGCCTGCTAAACTTCGCAGTAGGGCTTCGGGGATATTACCGGACTCCGCCTCGGACAACCCTCTTGCTGCTCCGTACACTCCACCCACAATAGGTACAGCATATTCTAACAGCGCTTCTTTAACTGCAGCAGTTTTCTCCACAGATCCAGGTGCCTTTATTGGGGAACCTAGAGAACCAGATGCCATACTAGCGGTACCATAACCTACTGCAGCATTAGCAAGAGTGTTGAGTGCCGCCGTAAGATGCGGGTGACCTTTTTGTATCTTGTCCATCTTCAGTGAGATCTCTGACGTAAACAATCTGGCCTTATCAATGACGTTGAAATCACCGCCGTCCTTACGACCCTTAAGGTCTTGGACTTGCGCCTCAATCATCTCTGTACGCGCTTTATCTTTGGATGCGTTATAGCTGTTCAGAGCACCCAAGCCGCCAGAAGCTGCTGCTACTGTGGTGTTGAATAATGTAGGCTTGAACACCTGCATAATAGATGCAGACTTCTCTTCTCCTGTCAGCACAGGCCCGTTAGGTCTCTTCAGGGCAAGAGCGCCTACACTTCCTGCTACTCCACCTATACCTGTAGCTAAAGCTCGTGATGTTGCTGTATGGTCTCGCATCATACCTGGGGTATCCCCTGCGATTATCATTCTGTCACCACCACTATGAAGAAAGTAAGGACCCTTACTGTGAGTAACGTCTGGGTAATCTTTTCTCAGCGTGTTTAAAGCACTTTCTATGGAGGACTTAGGTATATCGAGTGCTAGATTATGATCTATCGCTCTATTGATAAACGTCTTTCGGAGCATTCCAGCAGATAAACCGCCTACACCTGCTCCGATACCTGCACCCACTAAAGGGTTACTATCAGTGATACTTGCACCAATAGCGCCGATACCTGCACCTAGCCCACCACTGATGAGTATATCCTTCAATCGATCGCTGTTCATTATCCTAACCCCCAATACCCGTAAAGACCATTGATAAGTGCGTACTCAGAATGGAGAGTACTGCCGCCAAGTGCGCGTGCTAAGTTCTGAGAGATCTTCCACTCCTTGGCTGTCTCTTTGAAGTCAGCCTGTAACAGCTGTATCCAATTCATCAACTGGGGAATACGGTCACTCAAACCTATACCAGTACCTCTTCCTGTACGATAAGATATATGGTTACGTGTCATCAAGAGACCTACGGATTGGAGTAGGAAAATCACAGCGCCTGTACGCAAGATAGGAAGAGGTAAATCATCTACAGGTATAGGGGGGGACATCATCCGGACACGTTCCAACGTGTCAAATAAGGCCATAGCAATAAGTTTGTCGCTGTGCTCTTTACCCGCAACGAGGCGGTTGAGCTCCGGCTCATCGCGCATAAAGGAGCGCACATATTCTATGAGAAATCTAGCACGTTGAAGTTCTGTGTCCCGACTCATGTCTTACTCCTCCTTGTCCAACATATGAGGAATGAGTTGCTCTTCTGGAATTGTAATTGGGCGTGCGCTATCTGCAGTAAAGACGTTCTTTTTCAGTGCATCTCTTACGCGCCGCTCTTTCCAATTCAAGAGTTCAGCAGCCTCTTTTACAGTCAGACTCTTTGCCTCATTGGTCAGTGTAGGCATATCTTTGGTTGAAGACTCTTCTTCTCTCATTCCGGTGGATGCTGCAGATACAATGAAGGCCAAGTCACCAAGGTCAACCTCGGTCTCTATGACTTCAGCGTCCTTAGCCTCATTGGGGTCATGTAGCATTAGTGCAGGAACACCGTCTTCGTCCACTTGCTCTGTTTGAATGGGCTCTATAGGAGGTGGTGTAGGTGGGCGTTTGTTTCGGATGAGCGCGGCTAGTTCACCTGGGTCAGCAATATATGATGTCTGGAACTTTGCTGCCCCCAATGTCTTAACATCACCATATATGATTTGGAGGCATTGGCTGATGGTGGTGTCTTTCCCTGAGAAGCGCATAACTATACGCCCCTCGTTTTCGAGGACACGCAAGTCATCTTTCAAGGTCTCCAGCTGACGACTGTTAACATAGTGAGACCTTCCAGGTCTGATACTGATGCCACGAAGTCTAACCACACGTCCACGGAAAGTGCCTTGTATTTTAGCGAGTGTACTCTGCTCTCTACAGCGGGAACTCTTCGTGTTACGAACTTCAAAATTATGGTTAACAAGCGCACGTTCCTGATTAGCTTGTATTTCTATTGTACTCATGTTTCCTTACCTCTTACAAATAAGGGCATCCCAGTTTAACCAGGATGCCCTTCCTTGGAATACGAATATTCATCTCACACAATATCAAGGTGGGCTAGACCACCGAGTAGTGACTAGAAAATCACCACTTTGGGTACGTAGATACCTTTGTATGCGAGAGCTTGGTACTCAAACGGAGCTTCTTCAGTATCGGGGATGACACTGGAGAGGATACTATCAGTATCGTGAGACGTTGCGTCGCCCGAGTATAGTTCCAATTTCTTGACGCCAGCGACATTGAGAATCGCCATAGCGATGTCTTCCCAAGCCCACCACATCAAACGGTTGCCTTCCTTCTTAGCGAAGAATTGCATCTGCCCGAGTTGGTAACTGCGGCCCAAGTAATTGGGTTTGGCAAAAGAGTAAACGTTACCCGGTCGGAGCACTTTACCTTTAATGGTACGCACAACTGTGAGTCCCAAAAGGGTAGGAGATTTCCAACCAGTTTTGGCGGTTTCACCTTCGACCTGAGAACCGAGATCTTCAATAGTCCATGCATCGACGTGAGACAAGTCACTATCAGTGATGAGCAGCTTGTCGGCGCGGTTACGGGTATTGAAGTGGAGTCGCTTGAGAGCGGCGATGTCGGGACGCTCGAGGGGACGAGCAACGCCATCATCAGCAGCTGCATTACGAGCGCGTTCGCCTTTTACGACGGCCCACTCAGTAACAGAACCTGCGGCCAAGGCACTCATGTTGAGGGCAGTGACGGTTCCGCCATTACCTTCTTGTTGCATGGCTTGGACAGCAGCTTCGACGTGCTGAATCCACTCGCGATCTTCGATTTCTTCGATGTCGAGAGGAGTGTTGTCCTCAATAACCTTCGTAATTGGGTACGGATAGGTCATGAGTTCTTGGGTGGTGATCTCAAAACGTTCACTGGCGATCGAGAAGAAACCCATTGCGGCTTTGGGGCCACGGATAATTCGAGCAGATGGTCCACCACGGAAGTTGAAAACCATTGCGCGAGATTTGGGCTCGAGCCATTCGATCTTGGTGAAGGTATCGTGATCTAAAGAAACCTGAAGCCCTGGGGCTCCGGGACCAATGTTAACCATTGGGACAAGCTTGCGGTTGAAAGCGGCTTCGCGGATGTGGTCTCGTACAACCTTACTACCGTGAGCTGATGCTTCGCCGGGGTCAGCGGCAACCTTTTCGATGAACGCCGCATTAGCGAATTGCGCAGCAGTCATAGCCATTGATTCTTCCTCCTAATAAACAATGTTTACCGGGCTGCCGAGGCACGCCAATCAGCGCGTCCAGATCGTCACAGACCGATTAGAGCGTGATGGTCCGATTAAGGAGTCAAACGAGGTTGGTTGTACAGTAGGACTTTCCACCAAGATCCGTCAGGATCTCCAGTGTTGGTACCTACTGAGATAACCTTGCCCACAACATAAACACCAGCACCGGTCATTTTTACAAGACCAGCGCGGGTTTGACTGTTGTAGGTAACATTACCGACCATGACTTCTTCACCAGCTGCCAGAGCGCTGGCACCAGAAATGACCTTGGTCTTGATGATGCGAGGGCGTTCGAGTGCGATGGGACCTTTTTTCTCTGCGGATGCTTGCATGTCGGTCATGCCAAGTTCGCCAACAAAGAGCATGGGCTCAGCTTCGCCGGATGTGGCGCGAGAAAGTTTCTCAATCACGCCTCCGCCAAACATCGTGAGCCACTCACCGCCTACTAAGGGCACGGGTGTAATGCCTTTAGGGTTGGATACGAGACCTACGGTACCTTCTTGGAGGCTAAGGGTCTCAATGGATTGAAATGGGGGGTGGACAATTTCCAAAGGATTACTGAATACATCAGCCATTCTTCGTTCCCTCCTAGTGGAACAGGATTATCAAAAGAGGAGCAATGGGCTAAGAAATAAACCCTGCGCCTTCCATACTTGAGGACATCAACCACTCATTCATATCAGCAGACGCACCGGTTTGCTGCGCAGAGGGGCTGTAATTTTCATCTTGTGCTGTAACATTGTGACTTCCCACGGATGCCAACTTGGGGTCGTTAGCTCGTAGGTCAACAGCTCGTTCAAGCACGTGAAGGTCTTCACCCGACTGGGCCAATTTAATGGCATAGTCAAGGGGGTCAGAACCTTCCATGAAACGCGGGTCCACAGCCTTAGCAATCTTGATGGCATGGGTAAGGCGGTCATACGAAGATGATACCTTTTCCAATTCAACAATTCTTTGGTACGACTGTCGATTGTCTTGTGCGGCTTCTTTTAAAAGGGTTGCCGCGTCGGTATAAGTCAACTTTTCCACGACTAGCTCCTTAAGCGCCTGCAAGTGATTGGCCGCCCATCATGTCGACGCCCATCATGCTTTCTTTTTCCTGAGAGTCTTCACTCTCATCTTCTTTCTCGTCTTCTTTCTCGTCTTCTTTCTCGTCTTCCTTTTCATCTTCTTTGGAACCTTCAGAGAATTGCTCCTCTTGTGCGTTCTTAATGAATGAAGCGAGGAATGAACGGGCGTCAGAAGCGGTCTTGTGTACATCTGGGTGACCGGGACCCGCACCGGAACCGGAGTCAACGTTTGCTTTGTTTGACTGTGGTTCAGTAAGAGGGAACTCTCGGCTCTTGTTATGATCTTCCAGCACGTTAGCCTCAGTCTTACCTACATCAACGGGACTACCGCTGGTGAAGGGTCCGCCTGTACCTGTTGCAGGAATCTTGGAACTTTCGTCGTCCTTGGGGCCGTCCCCAGGAGGTTGGACGCCTCTTCCAGAATCACCAACAGGAATGCTATCTGTGGCAGCAGATACTTTCTTCATCAAAAACATACGAGCGCTGGCTGCTTTCTCAGTGAGGGCAGAGCTGGAAGAAGTGTAGCTAAGACCTTCTTCATTGTTCTCGTCAGTCTTGATGTGGTTGGGTCCACGTTCATCTGTTTCCATGCCTTCGGTTCCAGTCTTATACTTACTGCCTTCTGCAGGAGTAAGATGTCCACTGGGAACGGCCATTGTTTCATTGTCGGTGGGACCAATGGGAGAAGCAGGTTGCACTTTGGCAGGACCTGCGTCAGAGGGGTTCGTATTGACTGCGTCTTCAGCTTGCTTTGTGAGTAACTCAGCAGCGATTTCGTATGCAGACGCAGATTTCAACAGACCATCATTAAGAGGTTGGGTGGGAGGTTCCACCTGAGAAGTTGACTGAGCTGTGGGAATACGTCCCTGAGCACTGGCCTGCTTCACAATCTCTTTATTCTGGTTGTACGCATTAGTAATCGCATCGAAGATACCTAATGGCGCAGTATAGCTTTGATCTGCCATAACCTAATCCTTATTGTAAGGAGTTTCAGGAGTAGTACGCGGACATTGATACCTACGACGTGAATTCCCAGCCCTTCTCAGCAAGAAGTCTGCGGGCATCAGCATGAACTTGCTGAGGGTCGTACTTAGAAGTAGCAACATTGTTTGCGTTTAGAATAGACTGAGCAACTTTAATCACTTCTTCTGTGTAAGTGTCTTGGGCGGAAGCGGTGGCTTCTTTAGGTCCACCAGCTGCGGCTGCGCCTAGTCCAGCAGCACCACCTAGTCCAGCAGCACCAGCGAGGTATCCAGCGGCGGGGGCACCAGCGGTACCTGCAGCAGCGGGAATCAAGGTCTCACCTAAACCTGTAGCGCCTGCATGAGCGGAAGAGCCAACACCTTTAAGGTATTGTTGTAGTTTAGAGAGCCAGCCCTCTTGCATAGGTCCCATTGCACCCATTGCATGAGCTTGTTCACCAAGAGCCATACCTGCGCCCGGAGGACCCATTGCTTCTTTGGGAAGACCAAAGGCGATTTTGGCGAAGAGGTTGTCGACATACCCGATGTTGTCTTCACTCAGCTCATTGAGGTTTAGTTGACCTGTATGATAGGCAGTGTGAATTTGGGCAGCAGCAAGTTTCTCTTGCTCAGAGTAGGTGTATGCTTCCGCGGGAAGCGCAGAGGCAATCTTGGCCATTGCAGTTTTTTGTTCTTCTGGGGCAGGCATGTTGTCAGACATAAGATGCTTAATACCCATACCACCAAGAATGGCAGCGAGGGGAGCACCATAACCAGCAACACGATTAGCAATTGGATGAGAACCTCCACCGACAATGGCGTTACCAAGTTGAGAGGCTTTGCTGTCAACATACTTAGCAGCACCACCCAAGGCACCGGGTATTGCTTTAGCAGCATTAACTGTTGCATCAGCAGCACTACGTCCGCCGCGGCGAACCTTGTCCATGAGAGTATTTGCGTCGGCTGCACTGGCAGCGAAGTTCTCAGCACCAGCAGCAACTTCGGCAGCAGGAGCGATTCCTGACATACCGCCACCACTAGCTTGAGCAGCTTGTGCTGGGTTCAAAGGAGCTTGTGCAATGGGGACACCTCCCACATCTTTCAAGTACATTGAACCCCCAAAACCTCCAAGCATACTAGGATCTGCGTCTGGGCCATAAAGAGCCGAGTTAGCAATTTTTTGGAGAACGTAGGCAGATTCTTCTTGGCTGAGATTGGCTAGATCAACTTGACCACTCTTAACAGCATCAAACCATTGAGCGCCAGAGATCTTCATGAACTCGTCTTGAACTTCTTTGCTCTCTTGGTCAGCAGCAATCTTCTGCAACTCAGACCAATGAGAATGAGCAGTAATAACTCCACCCAACTTATGGCGAGCCATGAAAGCAGAAGCTTCCTTTTGACTCATACCTGTTTCTGTAAGCTGTTGATTTGCAGAGGCGAGCTTATCATTACCTGCTGCTTGCTGGTCTCCTCGGCTAACGATACTAGCAATCTTCACAACTTCTTCATCAGTCATGGCGTCGAGGCTAAGTTCGCCTGACGAAATGGCGTCTAGAATTTGTGCAGCAGCTTGTTTCTCGTAGGCGTCTCGCTGAGAAGCGTCATCCCCGGTACCATTGGTACCAAACATGGCGGCAATCTCCGGATTCATATGTTCGGTGATCATACGTCATTCTCCGATATTCAGAATTTTTTGGGGGTATCTCGTAAGGCGTGTCTACGGAAAAATAGTCCTCGACACCTACGGAAGGAATTACTGGAGTGCCTGTGCCGCTCGCCGAAGAGTTGGGGTCACGAGTTCAGGACTTGATTGGATCATGTTTGAAATATTTGATCCGTATGCATGAACAGTATACGCAATAGTGGATCGAGACACAAGAGGTTCCGCTTGTTTGCTCAGACCTGAAGACAGGTCTGACAATTCGCCTGAGTACAACACATTGTATAACTCAGGGAAATCAGAGAACATTTCTGCACCAGACGCAATCTTTTCCAACGCAGCCAAACGGTACCCGTTGTACAGTGCACTGAGTTTGCGCATGTCTGGAGTGTCGTTAAACCGATCCTCTGTGGATGGTTTTTTGATCGTGATGCGTATGATGCGTTTGTTAATTGCAGGACCGTAGGATGATCTATTAGAAACCATCCCCAGAAGCATATTAGCCAAACCCTTCAAGAAGTGATCGTGTGCAAGTTGTTCATGACAGTTAGTAACTTTGTTTGTGTCTGGGAAACGCATACCCATGTTGTCCATAATATCAGCCAATCCGTGATTACCGCGACTAACTAATGCAACACGTTGAAATTCTTTGGGTTTAAGAATCATACCCATACTTGATGTAGTAGCTAACGCTTGTGGTAAACCAGCCGAACCTAATGCGTTCAGCATATCAGTGGGTATAGATGGTTCATGTTGGGAGAATACTTTCATACTCTTACCAATGGGACCTGACTGATCACCATCTATGCGTTTGTGTATAGTAGCGTTTTTATCCGCAGCATCTTTATCCGCAGCATCTTTCATAAGGTACTCAGCAAGTTCTGCACTTGTACGCACTGATGTGTTTGCTACTTTTAGAAGCGTCTTCGCTTCATTAGCAGCACCAATCCATACGCGACTGAAGTCAAAGAACTTAGGTCGCGGGTTGTCGACACATATACGCAAACCCAATTTCTCTGGAGTAAGGTTCTCAAACCCCTTACGGCCATAAAAGTCTGCAGTAATGATTGTATTGGGGTAGCGTTTCATGTGTATGCAATACTCTTTACGAGTCTTTGCTTTGTTCCCACAGTAAGAGCATACGTCGTGCGGAACACGTGCGCCCATACTCCAAGCAGGAAACTCCCCACGTCCAATAGCTTCTATAACATCCTCAGCTCCAACCTTAGCCGCACGCTCTCTGTCTAACTTTACGATAGACTCGACGCGATCTAGGTATTTAGGTGCGGACGCGAACACAACGAAGTCGATGTCCCCATAAGACTTCTTAGGGTCTTTGTTAAGATGGTGCTTGTATATACCTGCAGTCTTGAAAGTTTCAATCCCCCAATCCTTACCTGTGTACGCAAGTACTGACCTGAGAAATCTATCAGCATTTACATTAGAACCCCATGTTTCGCCAGCACCCATATTCGAGCACAGTGCGTACATGTAACGGTCATTCATCGGATGGATGTTGAGCACGTGCGAGTAGATATATTCGTACACATCGGGATGAACACCTGACGTAGCGACCTTCTCTAGCTCTCCGTGCCTTAAAGCGTAAGGATCTAATACGTCAAAAACGTCTAGACCCTCTCCACCAGTCCAGCCAGTCGGTTGGATAATCTTTTCCATAAGAGGAGGCTCCTGCTATTGAGGGGACAGTTGCATTCTGCGCATACTTTCAAAACCAGGTGGTACTGAACCAGATCCACCTAAAGCGCGAGGGTCTAACTGTCCCCCTACTAATTGATGTCCCTGAGGTAGTTGTATCCTAGTTGCATAGTTTTCATCCATACCACTATAAGGTGCAGGTTTCTTAACTGGACTTGATGGTGCAGGTTTCTTAACTGGACTTGCTTTTTGGGGAGGTAACCTAATGGGATTTACCCCTGTTGGAGCAAAACTCATATCAGACACGTTACCTGATATAGGAGCTGGTAATCCAGGTTGAACTCTAGTTTGTGCATTCGCCGATTCCATAAAGTTCCCCTCTGGAACTTTCATGGGGCGGCGTATAGGTTTATCTGCACCTTCCATCATAGCTGGCTTTGGCCGCATACCGCGTGTAGCGTCTTGTGCAGCAGGGGATAGACTCTTGGAGGGACCACCACTATACCCGTACGCCTTAGTAGGATAGCCACCACCGCCGTGTGTGGAAATATCTGAGTTATTGCTCCTTGCTACAGAATTTGGAGAACTTTTACTGCCGTATGCTGCGGTAGATGACCTTGCAGGAGTTGGCGTGGCTGGGGCGGGGAGGTTTTTACTGCCATCCAGCGCGGACCAAGAGCCCTTGTATGGGGCAGGTTTAGGTGCAGCTGCGGACATATCCACATTGGGTACGTTCTTGGTGGTAGCTCGTGACAGTACTTTGGCCTTCACTTCAGGTGCAGACATACCTAGCGGAGTGTCTGCATTCAGAGGGAAGTTCTTTAACTGGTCGCCTGACAAATTCCAACCTTTATCGTTAGCACTCGCAGAACCTTGGGCCATCCTCTTTTCGGATACACCCTTGGTCCACGTATTACTAGCAGGTTTGTTTGCAGGGTTCATATAAGGAGCTTTAGCTTTATATGCAGACGAAGAGGTAGGAGTAACACTTTTCACCGCCTTCGACACGCCGCTACCAACTGACTTGGCTGCGTTGCCCACCGCACTACCAACTGACTTGGCAGCACTACCAACTGCTTTAGCTCCAGCAGATGTTACATTCTTCATTGCGCCTAGGAAAGCAACCTTCTCCCAGTCTTCTTCTGTATAATACAATGATGCAAGAAGTGGGTTTGATGGTGTACCAACTAAGTGACCATGTGCACTGGCGACCGCCTCTTTAACAGGGGCAGCTGCCGCTTCAATAGGAGCAGGGGATTTCATCTTGGCAAGCAATGCTGGGCCGCCTTCACCTACTAGTGCTTGGTGACCGGCTGCTCCTACAGCACCTAATCCGCCCCCGACAACGGCACCCTTAAGTCCGCCTTTGAGAGAATCGCCAACATCCTTTCCCTGCAACACTCCGCCGACTGTTCCGAGTACGCCGCCAGTAGCAGCACCCACACCTAAACCTTTAAGTGCAGACTCACCCACAGTACCCCAACTAGCAGCTTTATATTCTTCGTCTGCTTTTTCTAAGAGGGATTCTAAACTGGGACTGTCTTCTTTGGGACTAGCGGTCTTTGTGTTTGTGGGAGCAGCGTTACGGATGATGGACAGAATAGCATTCACATCGTTGTCGACAGCGGCAGATTTCTCTACTAACTCTCTTCGCATGTCCACCAAAGTGTCTACACCGGGGATAAAGTTGGTGTCCACAAATTCGGTATTATCTTTAGCGTTAGATAGACGCAGCTTATTGTTTTCTTGCTGCTGGAATCTTCTCTCCAAGTCCACAGCTGTGGCTTCGGATTGAGCCGTACCTGCGCTCATTCTCTGCTTATCCAGAGTCATCTTCTCAACATGTCTGTTTGTTTCGAGCTGGAGCTTCTCTTTCTGGAGGCGTACGTTCTCTTCAGATAGATCTCTGTTTTGTTTACCTTGATGGTTAATCTCACGAAGGCGAGAGTCGTGCTGAACTTTGAGTTTCTCTGCATCAGAGAGCGTAGGTTTTAGCGTCTCTCCTACCATACCACTAGCCATAGCCTGACCCACACCGGTCATTATCTGACCCATTGATCCTGGTCTACCTTGACGATTCATATTCCCTTCCATGCTGATAATTTCTTGTGCAGCTGGAGGAGAGATGGCATGTTCGTTTACACGAAGAGATTCAGAAATGAGTCCCGCGGCTGCGGATGGGTCAGCCATAAGAGACGGAGACATGCGATAAAGACTATCGAAGCGTGCATCAATAGTTTCTTTGCCGTAAGGTCCCATGACTTCTTCTTTGTTACCACCCAACTCACCTAAATATCCGTGTAAGCGTCTGCGAGACAACGCTCGTCCTACGAAAAATTTAGCGTTAGAGGCTGCAGCGTCAGTAGCGTGTCCTGCTAATGCAAGTGCTCCGGCACCAGCGACCGCCTTTCCTAGACCTTTGATTACGCCCATCAGCTGGCCGGGTTCAGCGGCAGCTAATTTCTGAAGATCCATTGTAGATACTTGCATTATTCTTATGCTCCGTAATAGAGAGATCCGAATTGAGGAGATTCGTTGCCGAAGTCGGCCCCGCTCTTAACTCCTGCTACTATCTTGTTTCCTGTATCTTCCGCCAAGATTCCAGCACGATGTGCGATGTCTGGGCCGAATACAACTCCGCCGCCGAGTGCCGCAGTGGTAGCGAATGGGTGTTTAACTGCTTGGTTAGCTAGCGTTTCTCCGCCATGAGCTAAGAGATTTCCACCCTTACCTATTAACCACCCCATACCTTTACCTACTCCGCCGAGTGCACCACCAACTATATCTGCAACACCAGCTAACTTTTCGCGCATGGTATTTTGCATGTCTGTCCATATAGGAAGGAGTTGGTCGAGTGTAGCCTTAGCCGCAATGTACTCTTCTGCAGTCTTCCGCATTTCATGATAGGCGGCTATAACGAGGTGGTCGGTATTGATAACACCAGAAGACGCGACTTTGTCAAACGCTTCCGCGGTAGGGTATTCTCTTATCAGGCCCTGCTGAAACAAACCCATACCCATGAAACGTACAGCCGCTAGTTTAGCCCAGGGTTCCGGCGAACACTGCTTGAGTGCTCCGCATAACTCTATATACCCAGTACCACTAAAGGTGGAATCTATAGCAGCAGCCACAAGTGTGTGCGCAGCAGCAGCATGTTTCTGTAAAGCAGAATGTACTTCTGTACGCATATGGTCGACAGCGTGTTTCGTCTCCGTGATTAGCTGGTCTTGAATATCAGAGTGATCGATACCTAGATTCTCAACTATCTTCATGAGGGGGTTGTCGGACGAAGCTATCTTCTCTGTAGGTTCCACTGTAGGGAACTCATACTCAGGTCCTGTGATGTGGTTGTGGTACTTGACGGAGGCAGACTTGAATATCTCGGAAGGTCTTTTGGTATAATCCGAGTGAGGGCGCTTAACTATAACGGGTTGAAAACCTGAAGACAGAACCTCATGGGATACTTTTTCTGCGCTAGCAGGACCTCCGGGGATACCTGCTGTTTTGTCTTCGCCATCAAAGATATGGTTCCACGCTGCGTGGTTAGCAAATTCGCATACGCGTTTTATCTGCTCTTGTGTAACCTGTACGTTTCCTTCCTTTATAATACTAGTTACGCAGGAAGTAAGGTCGTCACCTGTACGAATGTGTTGTGCAGCGGCTTGCTTACCAAACATCTGCAACGTACCCTGACCTAAATTTTCAGGAATGTGTTTACTCATAATGTTCCCTCACTCAAAAGGAGTCAATTTTGAATCAGCATACCACCCTGCTTACCCGAACGCAAGCTGTTCAACTACTTGGGATTGATGCGGATGCGTTACAGCAATACGAAAACGCTGGCCATCTGAGACGCAAGATTCAAGGTACCGAAGTAATGTATGACCATAATGATGTAGTGCGTTTAATGGAGATGCGCGATAGTGATCGCTTACCTACGCTGTCACAAGAATCTCTGATGCAGATTATAGCAGAACTGCACGAATTACGCACACAGGTAGAAACAGTAACACAACTGCTAGGTATAGGAAATCCTCCTTTAGTTGTGGATGGTGCACAGTTAGCGCTGCTATATGAGAAAGTAATTGCAGCTCTGATACAGACAGAATATGCACGCAACGAGATAGAGGATTGGGTTTCATTGTTCCTGCGTTTACGTGAAGGACACGTTACCGCACTCACATCTGTGACAAACAATGATCGTCCTTGGGAGATGCTCTACCGATTAGCAAATCGTATATGCACCTACTTAGCTGAAGACCCTGCCACGGAAAACAACACTCATCTGAGATCCTTGTACATGCAGACAGAATCCGCACGTACGCACGTACGTAATATATGGATAGTGTGTATGGAGCTAGACCCTGCACGTGATTACCACAACAGATTATCTCGAAACGTGCCATCGATAGAAGACATCCTAGAAGATGTATCACAGCGTAGAGGTATGTCTGCAGTACCTTCTACATTAGAATCTGTACTCATACAATCCGGGCTGAAAAGAAGAGGATAACGGGTATAAGAATACAGTAGTAGATAACCCTAACGTACGGAGTAGAATATGTACGTAATAACTTTGATATTCGCCGCCATTGGTTTCTTCTCGATCGCCTCACTAATATCCAGAGCATCCCGTACCCTCTGGATGCGACATGTAAGAGGAGGTAGGTACGTGTGGGTAGGAAAACCTACGAGGTACTGCAGTACAAACATCGTCAGAGTAAAATGGCCAAAGGGCGGAGATAAACGCTGGTTTATCCCTGGAGAGGGCAAAGAACTGATAGGTGCTACGCTTGAAGAGTGTCAGGCGTACATGGAAACAGGTCAGTTACCTGAGAAGGAAGAGGAATACTGGTAGCAGTAACTCTCTCGCAGGTAACAGAAAACAAGGATCTTCGGTGTCCTTGTTTTCTTAGCCCGCTATGTCCTACCGTAGTGCCTATATATGGCATAAGAATATAATGTAGTAGATAACACAAACGCTCATAGGAGGATATTATGAGTATGCAACTATCAAAACTCGCACGCAAAATCGCCGAATCCGCAATCCTTAACCACGACAAGGCCCCTGTGGATTTGAAGAAAAAACTTAGCAGCATCTCTAAGAGATGCTGCTAAGCGAGGAGAGATCGCAGGTACGTCGCAGGAAGACAGGAAGCGATGGATAATTGACATGAGCAGCAAGTCGGTACTCGACATGTCCGCACTACTTGTGGCGAAGGGGTACGTGTACCCCGAACAAAGAGACGCGTTAGCTCTGCTACTAACGCAATACATACCTCAGGAAACAGTAGAAAACACGAAAAACACCCCGATTATCGGGGATAAGAGTACAGTAGAAGATAACAGTAAAGTGTCTGACCATAAACCCAGTAAGGAGAATAACATGGAAAACATGACCCCAGAACAAATGAAAGACATAGTCGATGGAATCAAGGTTCTCCCCGAACTCAAGAAAAGTCTTGATGCCATCACCGCATCCGTGTCGTCATTCGACGCACGTGTAAAGAAAATGGAGGAGGTCATCGAGGAGATGACTGAGAAAGATCCGACCTGGAAGTCTATCTTAAAGTGGGGCGCTATAGGGGCGTTTAGCCTCGCCTCCGCCATCGTGTTGGTCGAGACGGGAGCAGCCGTCTTTGGAGTAAACGGAATTCTTGTGAAGCGCACACCCGAGGCGCTCGCAGGACAGTTCCAGCTCGCAAGCAAATGGGCCAATGAAAACAAAGTGAACCTCATCTCTGCCTACGCAGAATAAGGTTCACAGAACAAGGTTAGTCTGTCCAACTCCCGTCAAACGGATTAACCTTTGTTCTTAGTGCCTTAAAGAACATGTGCCGTATAGCACGTGAACTCAAGGCCATCAGCTAGTTCGTCATTCATGTAAACCGAAACAACGTGTAACTGCCACTATACGTTGTTTCTTAGCTATAGGCCCATTCCTGCTGGTTGGAAGTTAGGTATACCTTCAGGGAAGAGAACTTGTGGTGAGGGGTTACCTGATATAAACGATGTGAGGTAGCAGTACACTAATGCGTTCCAAGTATCATCTGGACCATTGTGCGAGTACCTATAGAGATGGGATGTACTCTCAATATGCTCTGCGAATATGTTGAGTATGTCTGTCCCACACGGGTCCACAAACTCACTCCATTCGGGGAAGCGGAAGTACCCTTCTCTGAGAGCTAAGAAAAGCGAATCGTAAATCTCAGGCTTACTGCACATGAATCTACCTAAATCGCGATTATACTTAATGACGTACTTAGGCTCTGCATATTGGTAGATGTTTACTTTTTGTCTTCCTAGTCGTCTTACCAACGTTCTATTTCTATCCTGACCCATACCGTAATCAGTACCAACAGAAGTAACGTTGAACTCTCTCACTAAACGTACGATGTAGGGTATGAGGTTTGCGGGATCACGCAACTGACCTGTGCATCTCTTCGCAAAGAACACGTCAAACTTATTGTCTTTCAGCGTGGCCATTGTGATTACATCGTAGGATGCTTCCGTCTCACCAGGAGACCAATCTATACCCATCCATACTGGGTTATTAGCAGACCAATCTCTATACGCACCTAGGTCAGATAGTCTTGCCCCATTACAATGGACAGATAGCGCATCACGTGTGATAGGTCTAGTAGCAGAATCATCACTGATACCTAGACGCTCATTACGAAACAGTGTAGGGCGCATAGTTTCGTAGTCATGTATAAAGTCTCCCCACGCATCTCGGTCAAGTATGATCCAGGGCGTCTGCAGCTGAGTAATATGGAATCCCCACCAAGGTCCGCCGTTAGGGTTCATGGGTTGCCAGTGGCATTGAGGTAGGAACGGGTTGATAGCGCGTTTACATTTACCGCACACTACTCCGTTGCGACCAATATTCTCTTCTGTTAGTGGTTGCCACCGTGGGCCTAGATGTAAGTGTTGCGCGTTCGCTTTTGATTTCTCTGAGGTTCCACAGTGCAGGCAAGGAACTACCCACTCACATTGTTTAGATCTCTGAAAATCTATTTCAATCTGGTTATCTAATGTGAGTGGGGTACCTGAACGAATCTGCCTACGCACAGTAGAGTGATGTAAGCAGGCTTCGATAATAGGTACCAGGTCCGGTTTAATGTCTTGGTACTCATCTATTTGTAGCTCATCCGCAAACTTACCACGTAGACGATTAGCATTATGATATGCGTAGTAAAGCATATACACAGAACCAGTACCTTGCCACCTCTTAAGGTATAGACTCTGGTCACCCATACCGCCCATAAATGGTTGAAGTTCGGGTGACTGGTATATAATGTCATCTACCTTGTCTCTAGAAAATGTCTTAGTCTGTTCATTAGAAGGGGATACATAGATAGTACGAAACCCATTGTGAAGACAACAAGATGTGATGGCTCTATTGGCAAGGAACGTACTCTTCTCTGTTTGACGTGAGCATTTCCAAAGAATCAATCTAATATCAGAGTCGTATATTTCGCGTAGGTAATCTCTGCCGTAGAACGTGAATGGTCTGTACTCCTTGTCGTAGTATACCTGCACACCCCACTCCACAAATGCAGATGGTGCCACGTCAATTCTAGAATCTTCTACCTCCCAATTAGGACCCATGTCTATGTTGTCCATCTCTATTTCAAACTTACTGATCTCCTCCGCCATTTTGTCCGCAGACTTATGTGCCTTAACTACATCCTTGTAGTTTTGGTAACGCATTATGTTAGGCATGAAACTTCTCCATCAAAAACTGTATAAGAGGGTGAACCATAATTGTCATCAATAAACTATCATAAGGAGAAGGTATGTACCAGCCGTACAGTAATTATCCCATCCACGAAGACCTGCAAATAATTTATACGGAAGATGCGTATAAAACAGCAGTCGCCTACGCCAACTTGTATAACAACTTGGAGTTTATGTTAGTGCCAGTGTGTGGACTCATACTTCGTAAAGACGTGTCACCCCTACGAGAGCTGGAGCTATCCGACGTGGAGGCCATCGTTGTACATAAGTACATCCACCCACCACATCAAATAAACACAGGAGCGCACACTGGCATAATTCAAAGCAAGCGTCAGGAAGTATCCGACCTGATCACAGAAGAGATAACGCGCCTCCGAGATGAATACCCACGCCTGGGTAACTTCATTAAGTTCCACGCACATCCGTTTACAGGTGGCAGATTCCTCTCTGGTGGAGACATCAATGCCAACTTAGTGGGTGAAAACCTCCAACGTTGGCGAAGTGAGACTGGAATAAGTTTTGTACCCATGCAGGTGATCTGGCCACTGGAGGGGATTAGCATGGGAAGAAACACGGACATCCGCGGTGGCGGCAATGACAGTACATGGAATATCACAACATTCCTGCACATAGACAACCGCCTACATGTGACACCGCGTCCATCTATCCTTCGAGATAACCCCAAACACAACAGTATTTACAAACCCCCATTCTGGATGGACCACGAGGGTTGGTGTGTGAAACAGCGGGACAGTCTGAGAAACCGCTGGCCCGAAGCATCGTATAGATTCCTAGGTAGAGGTTGGGTGCAGTTCTTCGCACCGGGCAAACCTTACGGGATAATAGTGACCTTGGGACCGGACTTTCCTAACCAACCCGCAGAAATATTCATCGTACCACCGCAGACATCCGTCGCACAATTCATGAGAGAAAAGACGTTTGCCGTTGAAGACCTGGATACATATGACTTGATGTGGGACTTTGACTCTGTAATGAGAGGTGGGTGAAACTATGGACAACATGGAAGATGTAGTGAGGAGCTGGTGTCGGACATCTCCCAGTGAGTTTGACCTAGACACATTGCAAGTAGAGAAGAAGAAAATAAAAGTAGGATTGAGGAAGCCTCTATCGAGGGAGAAAAAAACACTCATTGAGGCGGCAACAAAGAACGCGGGCGCACGCTGTAGAATCACTACGTTTGTAGTGGAAGTGTACTTACGTTAAACATCCATGTTTTGGAGAGATTCATCGATAAGTTTGACGGTCTCCTGCATATAGGCAGTGCCGCCAGAAAAAGGTCCCTCTTTTATAATGCATGACATGCAGAAGGGGGACACTTTTTTAGCCATATCTGGACTGATGTCGATAGCGAATGATTTATTACGAGGTCCGTAATACTCTATCTTCATACCATTACTAGAGTACCTACTTTCGAGAACCTTGTAGATCTCTTCTGCAATTGCTTCGTCTGCGTGTACATTAAGGCAGCGCATAGCTTTGGTACGGCCCTTAAAAAACACGTTGATCACTGTGGGGTCGAGGTCTTGATGTACACCTGCTATAATATCTTTCCCTTCAAAACGAGCCCCCATCTCAGCGCCCCAATGAACCTCGTCCACACTACCTACGTTATCCTGTACGCTGGATTTTTCGTTGTCCGTAGTAGACATCAGAGGTGCGTCAACTTTAGTAGTCATCCACGCATCTGTCCTCTGCTGTAATCCATCATTGCTCAAACTCATCGGTCTCCAAGCCATCGTCTATTCCTATTGGTGAGTCCGGACCAGTTCCCAGATCCGTACGGTCCTGTATTGCCCGTGATTCAGTTGTTCGCAGAGGCTCTCGTTTTTCTAAGAACCTCTTCAGCCTATCGATAGCAGTGTTCATACTCTCACTACCCACGGTCTTTGAATTCTTCCACATCCGCGTCAGCGTATTAGCCAACGCTACGATGCGTTTATCTGTATTATCATTGAATGGTTGACTTGACAGCATAGCTATACGCATACCAAGTTGCGCCATCGCAAGAGTGTGGTACTCAT
>Ga0222658_1000422_pt1 | contig 22942 bp, 18 predicted proteins | sample AntAcemetagen476_FD_179830 | JGI IMG/M metagenome (GOLD analysis project Ga0222658, IMG submission 179830) | Saline water microbial communities from Ace Lake, Antarctica - #476 | ecosystem: Environmental > Aquatic > Non-marine Saline and Alkaline > Saline | place: Antarctica: Ace Lake... | reverse complement strand
CTCCTGCTCTTGGTACTCACTATTGCAAAGAAAAATCCGATGGTTGCCGGGGTTCTATTCCTAATACTCGGGGTCGTGGCGACTTACTTCTTCCGCACCTACCTAAACCTCGTTGTATTCATCATCGTAACAGTGATTCCTCTCTTGGTCGGACTGGCATTCGTTTACGAAGGAACGCACCGTCGCAAAACTTAGTGCTGCTAGTTTTTAATAGAACTATTCTTAATACGAACCGTACATCTCTATTCTTTCGCTTAAACATTTATGGAAAATATTCCACTGATATACACAGCTATTGCCCTCTCCACGTTAGCAGGGATGAGTACCATGCTCGGCAGCATTCTTGCATTCATGCCCTGGCGTAATAGTGCCAGATTTCTTGCAATTGCACTTGGGTTCTCTGCTGGTGTCATGTTGTACATATCTTTCGTAGACCTCCTGCCAATGGGTATGGAGCATCTAGTAGAATACTATGGAGCAAGTACAGGATACTGGCGTGCACTCATCAGTTTCTTCGCTGGAATCTTAATTGTCGCACTCTTCGACGTATTGATACCACATTGCACTGGCGGATACGGACGTGGAAAAAAGCGGCATGCTCAATGTAAACACTCACCCATTTTCCGTACAGGGCTATATGCCTGTATCGCTCTTACGCTCCACAATATCCCAGAGGGGTTTATTACACTCATTGGTACAATGGACAACGTGCATATTGGCATTGCACTGGCAATTGCAATTGCTATCCACAACATCCCGGAAGGAATTGCGATAAGCATTCCGGTTTTTGCCGCAACAGGAAAGAGGCGAAGTGCCCTCTTTTATACATTCATTGCAGGCATTGCAGAACCTATAGGTGCAATACTTGGCATTGGCATGTTGCACTCCTGCTACAGCGGTCTCATTTGTGGAATGGCATTTTGTGGTGTCGCAGGCATGATGGTGTACCTGTCACTTGATCAAATGCTCCCAACAGCTCGCGCTCAAACTGACCCGCACTGGGCAATGAGCGGGTTTGTTGCTGGGATGCTAATTATGGCAGTCAGCCTTGGTTTGCTTGGAGCTTAAAATGAGCATTTCTTTTGCTATATACCTGTGCCGCCAACCATGTCGCAACAGGCACTGCGAGCAGTAATGTTGAACTACCTACAAGAATTCTCACGATCTCCTCGGCAAGGAATGCACTATTTAACGTAACCCATACAGGTACCCCCTCGCTAAAGAAGAACAGAAGAAGTAATGGCAGCGATGCGCCAACATACGCCAGTGCCAATGTATTGATCATGGAAGCAACATGCTCATGCCCAACAGAAGTGCCGGAGCGATACAGATCACGAAAACCGTATGATGGATTTGCTTTGCTAACTTCATGCACTGCTGCAATTTGTGCTGTCGTAACATCATCCAGCACTCCAAGCGTGCCAATTATAATCCCTGCAAGAAACACCCCCCTTAAATCGAGCTGTGTCGAACCACCGAACTGTAGAAATATGCTTTCTTCGCTACCAAGCCCATAAAGCTTGCTTATGTGCACAGCAATAATGGCAAGCACAATCGCTGCAATAAGTGTTATGTATATCGCAATGAGAGCAAGTAACGTGCGCTGATTACACCCATGTGAAACCAGCACTGTCGTACTTGCGATAAGAAACGCTACTGCAATGCTAGTAAGCAGAGGATTCCATCCTGCAATAACTAATGGGAAAAGAATGAACAGAATTATGCCGATAGATATTGCGAGTCCAGCCATAGACATAAAACCTCTCTTGCGACCAATCCCGACTCCAAGCACAAGGAAGAACCCAAGTACAATCATTAATCCTCGCAAACGATACTTCTCCTGCAAGCTGTAATGCACATTGCCGTCCTCTCTTAAAAACCGCTGAAGGATCACGACTTCTCCTGCCTCAATTTTCATATCATCACGATCGCCAATAATAATATGTGTCATGGAGATTGTTTCGCCAGCATCCGGACCTGTGAGTGCATGTAACTCAATATCCTGATGTACCCCCTCCCCCATACTATCGCCTAGATCAAGAGATTCTGATATTTGCGATACTCGAGCGCGAACGAATTCAACAGTTGCCGGCTCATACGCACTCGCAAGATTCGGCATACAACAGAGTACTGCTGCAAATAAGAACATATACCATTTATTCATCAAACGGATTGTACCTGAAATATGTCTTCATAATTTGGTAATTCCACTCTTCTAATGTTTGTCGTGACCCGCATACCGCCACGCCATTCGAAAAATCTGGCGTTGTGTTTCTGCAACTTCTTTACTTTCGATTAGAACACCAAATATGTCTGCACCACCACAGCCAAAAGATGTGATGGCAACAGTGTTGTCGTAGATGTTGATCTCGTTATCAAAATCGAATTCTTTTTCCGGGACTAGCCGGATCTCACGAAGGCTCTCTTTGTCATGCCCCTGCACGCGGCGTCCTTCCGCATCTGCAGGTGCAATTCCTTTTAGATGGATTCCACGCTTCGCACGCTCAGCAACATATTCTTCGTCATAATTCTCCCAATGTTTGCGAACTGTAGCGGAATTGGCGTAATTGAGTATCTCGCCACTCGACGTCAACGTGTGCTCATACACGTGACGAACTCCTTCCCAACCTTCAAAAAACCGCACGTTGGGCTTGCGATTCTCCGCCCCTTGCAATGAACGTAATTCCGGCAACACATGATCCAATGCATCTACGTTTTTGCGCGCCTCAACTGCAAGGTATTCCGGAGCAACCATGGTGTACCACTTACCGCTTCTATGCTTAACAACAGTGCAGTGCCCTCGTTTAATCATTTGTTCGAGTGTTGTGTACGCAGTCACTCGATTGAGTTTTGTGCGCCGTGCATATTCAGAAGCCGGTGCGCCGCCAAGTTCTAGCCCGGCTATATATAGTGCTGATTCTTTGGAATCGAACCCAATGGATTTGATGATGCTGTTCAGATCTTTTTTCATGATTAAGTTAGGCGAGGTAGACATTGAGTAGTTTGAAACTTGCAACATGGAAATATCAAGTAGTTATTTTTTATAACAGTTATTTTTGCTAACAGGATGGAACGCTAAAGATCAGTGTGGCACTGAAAAATTACTGTTGTTGCATCGTACAACTGTTCAAATATGCGACAGTTTTCCGCATTGACCTGCGGATATCTTTCTTAAAGATGTGTACATGCCTATCACATCAACCGCCGATCTCGCTTTCAGAGAAGCAATAAGAGAAGGGGGGAAAGACGTAAAGCCAAATTATCAATTTTTTGCGGATATGCGCCTTCGTCAGTATGCAAACCATATGTCTGCGGAGGTAACTCCACATGAACTTACTCCGGATGAATTATACAAAGGACAATGCGCCGTCTGCGGTCAAACAGTAAAAGTTCGTAATGAAGTACGTTTGAAAGTTGGTGAGTTGCTTATGCGAGTTGCTCCAGTCGGTGCGTGTTGTAAAAAGGATCTCTTTGAAAAAGGTTCAGATGCTCAACGGTTTTGTTACCAGGTTGAAACCGTAATACCAGAGGCAAGCTGGCGTAAAGTTATTAACAATGGTGATGATGGGAAATTCCGTAAACAAGTAGATGCTCTGGTCGTCGCCCCACAGCCCGAAGAATGCTATGCTTGACGCATGGCAGCTCGTACGTCGACTAAATGGGCAAAACTTATAGGAGAGTCCGCAGCATACGTGCAGGACGGAATCGACTGGGCAGCAGATATGGGATTTAAGACACTCAAGAAAGTTGGGAATACCAAAGATAAGAAGAACGAATCGGATGAGAGCAAATATGCACGCAGTGCAAAAAAAATCGGACGTGGGTTTGTTCACTTTTTGGGTGTGATGGGAGACGAATACTACCGAACATACGAAAGGCTTAAGAAGAAAAAATGAGGAATGGTTTAGTCTTCTCCATTTCCTTCAATGTCGGGTTTCTTCCATCCGAGTTCTGTCAGGCTGTATTGCATAGGACTTTTTCCGCTCCCTTCAACCAACCCATCGCGCCGTAAAGTTATGAAACACTGCGCTACCTGTCGCCTATTGACTCCCGAAAGAAAAAGAAAATGCGAGATTTCCTGCGCTGACCGTGTTGCACCTTTTGGTAGTGCCCTCATCTTACTAAGTACCATCTGTTCCAATGGTTCACTAGGCATTTCCTCTTCTGATGTCCCATTCCCACCAACCAAACCACCACGTCTCCCTTTTTCTATACCAGAACCTTCTGGAATCTTGGGTGGCTTAAAATCGTCAAAGAATTCCTGAAATTGCACTGGTGAAACATTTTTTAGCTTTTTGACACCTCTTCTCTCTAGCTGACGTACGCGCTCGCGTGTGATTTTAAACACACTCCCAACATCTTTAAGGGTGTGTTCGAATCCGTCTTCGAGTCCCCGTCGCAACCGAACAATCCGACGCTCACGATAATCTAATGCTCTATTGAATAGAGATTCCAGCCTTGCACGTAGAGCTTTATGATCTACAGCAAATTCAGAGGACTGTCTTGCATCAGTGGAAGTCGGATCAGCTATGAAATCTTTATACGGATCATCATCTATGCTTTTGTCAGATTGGTCTATGGAGACAGGACGTTTGTTGGCTGAATCTGCTAATCGTACATCTTCTTTTGTAATACCAAGCTCTTCGGCGATCTCTTTTCGTGTTGGGTTACGTCCGAGTTCTTGTAGTAACCTTTTTCTTGTATTACTCACCTTGCCCATAACTCCAATCTCATGCACAGGAGCTCGTATCGTTCGTGACTTGTCTGCAATAGCACGTTTAATTGCCTGCTCGATCCACCAAGTGGCGTAGGTAGAAAATTTGTTTCCACGCTTCCACTCGTATCCATCTACTGCACGCATGAGCCCTAAGTTGCCTTCATTAATAAGATCGATGTATTCCAGGCCTCGCCAACGATACTTCTTTGCAATCTTAACTACGAGACGGAGATTGTGATTTGTAAGCCCATGCCTTGCATCATAGTACGCATTCCTTTTCTCTTCCGTGCGCTGTACACGATTGCGCAAACTAGTTGGTGTCTCCTGTGCCCAACGCAGGAGTGTGCGACGTTGCTGTAGTAATACTTCGCGTTCTGATTCATCTCCTCCTAAAGCTTTGGACTGTTCGATCTGCGCTGTAAGGTCATCTACCATTTCGCTCCTTGCTTTTAGTCCAGGAATTAGATCCTCCACAGTCCTTGTGGCAATTTTACTTTCTTCTACTAGAGGTACAGCTCGTCTGTGCCTGCGCCCCAGACGACTCCATGTTTCGCGGCGAACTCGTTTTTTTCTTCTGCCTTTTTTACTTAGCGCCTCGCGGTAATCTGCCTTGTTCATATTCATCATCCCCTCAAGCGTGTGTAGATTCGCCGCAAGCATAATACGGAGGCGTGCTCTCATCGGTTTGCTGATCTTGCCAAACTTCATCTCTCTATCTATTCGTAGCTTTTTTTGAAGTACTTTTCGAAATACTGCCGTTACATTCTCAAGCACGAATCGACTTTGTAATGCATCACTTAAGAATGCGTGTCTCGTACGATCTATGTCCTTCGCAGCTTTGATTTCTTCTTGCTTTGAAAGCAAAGGGAATTCTCCAATCGAATTGAGATATAAACGTAGAGGATCATCCGACATATTTACTTTGCTGCCTGTATTAGCAACATCCAGCTCGTCTGCAACATCGGTCTCCTCCTCTTCGTTTTCAGTGACCTCCTCTTCGTTTTCTTGTTCATCAACAATATGTAAGTCATACATGTCAGATTCTTCTTCATACGTATAATCGCCAGATAATTCTGCAATTGAGCTCATTAAAATGAGTTTATACAACGAACAGCCAGTATGTGCAATGAGATCGGCACCAGAAGTCGCGTCCGAATCATCCACCTTGATATTAACGAATAACCTTGCTTGCGAACATCGGAGCCATGTATCAATGTGGCAATGCTCATATGAGGAATATATCTACAGACGAACTTCGGCAAGCTTTCCTCGACTTCTTTAAGGAGAAGCACGATCACGCTGTAATTAATGGAGCATCCCTAATTCCTGAGAATGACCCAACAGTGCTCTTTACGACTGCGGGGATGCACCCGCTCGTGCCATATCTGCTTGGAGAACCGCATCCTTCGGGAAAGCGCATTGTGGATGTACAACGATGTATTCGAACACAAGATATTGATGAAGTTGGTGATGATTCACACCTCACAATGTTTGAGATGATGGGTAACTGGAGCCTTGGTGATTACTTCAAGGAACTTGCGATTGAGATGAGTTTTGAGTTCCTCACAAAAGTATTGGAGATCCCTGTAGAAAAACTTGGTGTGACCTGCTTTTGTGGAGATAGTGATGCGCCAAAAGACGAAGAGGCGGCAGCTGCATGGGAAAAAGTAGGAATACCAAAGCAGCGTATTGGCTTCCTGCCCAAAGTAGAAAACTGGTGGGGGCCGGCCGGTCAAACCGGTCCATGCGGTCCGGATTCCGAGATGTTCGTGTGGATGCCAGGTGGCGATCCACAGGGGAATCCCGAGACGCACCCCGAAGGGTGGCTCGAGGTGTGGAACGATGTTTTTATGCAGTACAACAAAAAGGAAGATGGCAGCTTCGAACCACTTGCTCAGCAGAATGTAGATACTGGCATGGGGCTTGAGCGAATTGCTGCAGTAATGCAGGGGGTGAGCAATGTGTATGAAACTGACCGGATGAAACCGATTATGGCAGCTGTAGAAGAAATCGCTGATGCTGATGATGCATCACACAAGCGAATCATCGTGGACCACATAAAAGCAGCTGCGTTCATAATCGCAGATGGAATTACACCTTCGAATGTGGATCAGGGATATGTGCTTCGACGTTTGATCCGCCGAGCTATCCGCTCTGGTCGCCAACTTCGGATAGAGCATGACGGCTCGTTTACTCCTGCGATTGCCGAGGCAGTAATTGCGCAATACGGACACGTGTATACACAACTTCAGTCCAAGAAAGCGGAGATTCTTTCTGCTCTCTCTAAAGAGGAAGAAATGTTTGGAAAAGCGCTACAGGAAGGGACAAAGCAATTTGAGAAAGCTGTGACTAATGCCAATACACAGATTGATGGCGTGACCGCATTCCACCTCTACGACACATACGGATTCCCGTTGGAACTCACAAAAGAAATGGCTACCGAGCGTGGACTTTCTGTGGATGAATCCGGATTTAAGAAAGCATTTGAAGAGCATCAGGAAAAGTCTCGCGCCGGTGCAGAGCAACGTTTCTCCGGCGGACTTGCAGATCAAAGCTCAGAAACAGCAAAATTGCACACCGCAACGCATTTGCTAAATGCTGCGCTTCGGAAAGTTCTTGGTGATCATGTAGGACAGAAGGGATCGAATATTACCGCTGAACGTCTGCGCTTCGACTTTAATCATGATGAAAAAATGGCTGATGATCAGAAGGCGGAAGTCGAGAAACTTGTTAACGAAGCCATCGAAGCTGATCTATCTATCTCCTACCACGTAACGACTGTAGACAAAGCTAAAGCGGAAAAAGCCATTGGAGTTTTTGATGATCGTTATGGCGAAGAGGTAAAGGTCTACGTTGCAGGCGATGGCAATAATATTTTCAGTCGTGAGATCTGCGGCGGACCACACGTTGCGCGCACTGGCATGCTCGGCAAGTTCACAATCAAAAAGGAAGAGAGTTCATCTGCAGGCGTAAGAAGAATCAAGGCAGTGCTGGAAGAAGGAACAGAGGAAGTTACATTTGCTGAAGAAACGAGATAGTGGGAATTGAAGCAGTGGAAAGTAGGAAGTGTCACTGTTTCACTTTTCACTTACCACTTTCCACTTATACACTCTTGCTGTGTTTAAACGGATAATTCTTATCTCAGCGCTGCTCCTCCTCCCCTCTTCTACTCTTGCAAAGCAGGAAACTGTCTGGGACTTTATGGATGGCAACATTCCAGGTCGTTGGGAGGTAAAAGGTGGAATCCCCGCACCTGTGCCAACAAATGAGGGGTTACACATTCGCACCGATCGAAAGGGTTACATGATCCGCCCAACGGAAATTACACATCCAATTGATCAAATCGAAATAACGTACCTCAGCTTAATATCTGTACCAATCGGCATGCTCTTTCGTTCTGGGGATGCGAAATACGACACGCCATTGCTAGAATTGCCGATCGGACTTAAGCCAACAGAGGAACCTCAAACTATCGCACTCGATGTATTGAGATATGACAACTGGGATTCAGCGACTAAAGATATTGGTATAGCGCTTCTTCCTGGAACTGAATTTACTTTGCAGGAAATCCGCCTTACGAGCTTCTCTCTGCCAGAAAAGCTATTACAAGGCATACTCTCATTTTGGGAATCCGATGAATTTAAACCCTACAGCATCAACTTTCTTTGGGGCCCATACATCGTAACAACACCAGCACAACGATTACACATGTTCGACACGGCACCACCGGACGGCATGTTTGGAAACATGGCACTACTTTCATTATTGGGGATTGTCATTCTTGTGATGCTTGCTTTGCAATGGCGCGGCAAATGCAGTGCCAAAAAAAGTACACGTATCATTCTGATCTTCATCGCAGCCTTGTGGTTGATCTATGACCTGCGCATGGGTGCAGAGTTGATTGGATATGCAAGACATGACTTAAAAACCTACTGGGGCAAACCACTGCTAGAACGCACATTCCGCACTCATCTTCACTTCCAATCTTTTGCAGAATGGGCTGCTCCCAAACTCGCTAACGCAGATAAATACGTGTTTCTCACAAGCCAGGAGGAATTCGTGGATTACATGCGATACAGCACGTACCCCAAACTACCAATTCAACCTAAGGCAGCCGACTCTTCTGTTGGCACTTGGGTTATTTTTGCAGATCCCGATGTGATGCTGAGCGAGGAAGGACGCCTCACTATTAATGATGAACCCATCTCTCCACCCGGCCGAGTAGTGGATGCATATGACAATGACAGTTTCGTTTTCGAAGTAACCAAATGATTATTGTAATCTTCCTCATCGGCCTCGCGCTGCCCACTATTGTTGGCTGGCTGGCACTGCGCGCGCTCGAAGGCAACGCCCCCGTGCTGACGCGCTGGGAGCGCTGGGCTGCGGCTGCGGTGCTCGGCCCCACACTGAGCATGTTCGTGATATTTGTGCTCAGCATCGCCGGTATGCCATTAACCCGCTTCAGCTTCCTAGCTGTATTTGTATCCATCATTGCTCTACTAGCAATTCCGGCTTTCCTCCGATCACGTCACCCTATCCCTATCCCTAACCCTAACCCTAACCCTAACCCTATCCCTATCCCTATTCCCCTACCCTACCTCACAATCCCCATCGCACTTTGGATCGCCATAAAAGTCCTCACCGCTGCCTTCCTCCTCATCTCGAGCCCTCCATTTAGCGACGATGTGATCAACAACTGGAACTTCCGTGGCATGGTTTTCTTCCATGCACAGGAATTTACGCTGGAACTGCAGCGTGGTTACGGCGTGGTGGAAACAGACCGTGTGAGTGCGTACCCGCCATCCGTCCCGCTATTTAAGACATGGCTCGCAACACTCAACGGCGAATGGAGTGATGGCCTAGCAAATGCAATTCACATTATTTGGTACTGCTGCGCGCTAATATTGCTCTTCTTTGCGCTGCGCAGAATGGCAACACTTTGGTGGAGTCTGATTGGTACATACATGCTCGCTAGCATCCCTCTGTACCTGATGCATGGCACTTTGGCATATGCAGATCTATTTCTCTCACTCCACGTATTCCTCGCAATTTCGATGCTCCTACACGCACTGCGAGAGGATGACGAGAACCGTGCCATGGCTTACCTGCGAGTGAGCGCTTTTGCACTCGCCATGCTTCCTTTTACAAAGAACGAGGGAATTATTCTTTATGTACCGCCTCTGATTCTCGCAATTACTGGATCTCTGATCTGGTTGCGCCGACGAGGCTGGCACGTTCTTGCACCTGCACTGTGGTACATCGGACTCTCTGCAACAGTGTTGATTCCCTGGCTCGGATTCAAACTTATGCATGACCTGCCATTCGGGAATGCAAAAGCTGTGAGTGGATTTGCGTTTGGCTGGCAAGCAGGCGCGCTCAAAGCCATTGTTATAAATACGTTTATGGAAGGAAACTGGCTCCTGCTCATGCCATTATTCTTTGGTCTACTTCTCTGGAAATGGCGCAGCGCCTTTAGATCCACTCTCATTCTGCCGATACTATTCATTCTTGTTGTCTGGATTGGGCAAATTGGAATCTTCCTGTTTACGAGCATTTCAAATGAAGCAATTAATCAAACAGGATACGCGAGAGGGCTTATCCATCTGCTTCCGTTGATTGTATTGGTGACAACGATGTTGCTTGCAGCAACAGTGCAGAAGTGGAAAATGAAGCAGTGAAGCAGTATTTCACTTTCCACTGCTTAACTATTTCACTTCCTGTATGCTTTTCCCATGCCTTCTTACACAGCCTTCCTTGGCCACCAACCCCATGTCTCAGTTGCGGAAATAGCCGCAGTATTGCCGGATTTCGTACTAAAGCAGATTAATAAAAGTTATGCGATCTTCGAAACACAATACGAGCTCAACCAGGACTTCTTCAGTATGCTCGGCGGCACTGTAGTGCTCGCTCGAGAGATAACAAGTTCATCTGTTGAATTGAGTGATATCCCAAAGCTACTTGCAAATGAGGTCTCTGGCGGCAAGAGAACCAAAGTTACATTTTCGATTCGATGCAATGGCATCTCACCTCGCAATACCAAAAAGCTATTCCACGAATGCAAGCAGTACCTTAAGGGTAAGGGGCAACCGAGCAGGTACGTGGGCAACGAACGCAAACCAGCTCTGCCAGTTGTTTTGCATGACAATGACATGATTGGCAGCAAGCGAGGCTGTGAGATTGTTATTCTTGTGGATGAAGAAACAGGCGACCTTTGGGTCGGCAAGACTGTTGCCGCGCAAGACGTAAATGCCTACACAAAGCGCGATATGGAAAAACCTGTGCGTGACACAACCGTAGGTCTGCTCCCGCCAAAACTCGCACAAGTTCTGCTAAACCTTGGCGTGTTTGCGGCCAGATCCGTTGGTTCTGTAAAAGATAGCAAAACCAAAAAGGTGGCACTGCCTCAAATGACAATCTTTGATCCGTTCTGCGGCACGGGCGTGATTCCAATGGAATGCCTACTGCGCAGCTGGCCTGTACTCGCGAGTGACGTCTCGCAAAAAGCAGTGAACGGCTGCACCAAGAATCTCGATTGGGTGCGCAAGGAATACAAGATTGCTAAAAAAGACGTACTCAGCGAGGTATGGAAACAGGATGCACAAAAACCATTCGATCTTAAAAAGAACAAACCCACGGTCATTGTTACCGAAACGACGCTCGGCCCACCGCTTATGAGGCGCCCTACCCTCAAGGATGTACAAAAGCTGCGCACAGAGAATGATGCACTGCAGGTTGCCTTCCTGCAGAACGCCGCGGCTACGCTACCAGGCGTGCCGGTGGTTTGTACTTACCCAGTCTGGTACTCGTCTAAAGAACCTGAACCACTTAGGAAAGTGTGGGACGAAGCGGAAAAATTGGGATACTCCCCTGCTCTTCCCCTCGATCCACCGGAAACAACTGGTCGTAAATCTCTGCTATACAGAAGGCCAGACCAGTATGTTGGACGCGAGATTGTTGTATGGCTACCAAAGTAGAATGGTAGGATGGTGTTTGCTGAACCAAGAGAAATCTTCTCTTTTTTGAGGAGTGCGAATTTATCTATTTCGTAAAGCATTTGCAGCTTCCCATCTTTGAACAAGCAGCATCCTTGTCACTACAGGAAGATCAAACTCGTTCGCTGCTAAAACCTGAAATCCAAGAGCTTCAAACTCATGGTTTAGTGCGTCATATTGCACTGCAGATAGCTGATGAACATTCGGAGGAAGTTGCTGAATCCCATACAGTTGGCAAAACACAGAGTGATGACACTCTTCTACTCCAACAAGGAGCCCATGATGTGGTGCAATAGCTTTCATGCTTATTTCTCCTTCTTCTCCACTATGAATGATTCTATCAAACGGAAAGCCTGCATATTCTTGTAGCTTTTCAGGACTCAAGGCAATTGTATTAGGTTCGGGCCAATAGGAAGCAAATTTTGGTTCACGACTTATATCTTCTAGCAGCTCTTTTATAATAACGAGCTGTGGCCGCCTGAATGTTGCAAAGCCAGCTTGTACAACCTTGTTCTGTACAAAACTGATACCTCTTACTATCTGAAGTACAAGCTCAGCAGTTTTGGTTGGATTCTCACCTCCACACCATTTCTCCCGGGAAAGCCATTGTTCCCAATTCTGCCTATCAAAATCGCCATTGGGGTCAGGTGCGACAACACTAGCTTTAGTCATAAGTATACTATTAAATTTATTTAGATATTTGTCAAGTATTGTCTCATCGGCACTATATCAAATCTGCAGGTGGGCTTTGCGTCGTTTCACCTAATAATTTACTCAATCGATTCACCGTATCTGTTATGTTCTCTCGTACTTTAGCTAGATACGCTAAAAGATCTTCGCGATTTTCTCTTACCCAACTTTCATCCATAATGATTTGATCATGTCCACCATTAGATGGTGGTACAACTTGCCATTCTTTCTGTAAATCTGGATCAAAAGTAAATGCTTTTGAATCGAACATTTTTGTAATGAATAGCCGTATCTCTCCTTGTTTAGGATGACCTCTTAGCCATTCCGGAGGAAGGTTGAAATTGAATGTAATAGTCGATACATTTTTTCCTGAATTCACGATGCTCGCAAAATGTGCATCATTAGCTATCAACTCTTTCAGTGGTTCAAGTTCAGAAGTTGCAATTCTTCGTCCATTATTGATGGTATTTGTATCATCACTAGCTGCAAATCTTACTAATGCACTTACTGCATCTTTTATGTGTGTTAAAACTTTTGTTTGGGTTGTACATATGTCTCTTCCATTAATTCTATCAACTCCTCTTTTTAGTACTTTATCACAATCTTCGGCCGCTTCCTCGGCAATACGCACCAATCTATCGAGTACGTTTTCACCACTTGAAAGACGAAAACATTGTAAAGTCTCTGCCATGCGCCGCAAAGTAGTAATATCAGGCCCTTGTTCAGCGCCACTCGATTCTGGCAACAAACCATTTAATAATTCAGAAGGTGTATTGTCACTGCCTGTGACAAAGCCCTGTCCGTTAAATTTAGTACAAGAAAAAGAAGGCGAGCTCATAATGAGCATACGTTAGTATGTTATATAAACTTGTCAAGTACTACTCCTCAGGTCCATTCGATTGCGCTCAGTACAGGCTTCTCATCCGTCTCTTCGTCGCCAATTTTCGCTTTGTGAAAAATTGGCTCCTCTGGCTGGCAAGACTCCACTTTCGACTAACATGACGATCTTGATTGATTTTTACTCCACAAACACCAGAAGTGTTCCTATACTCTTGTTGCTAACGTTCCTCGGTAGCTCAATGCCTAGCTGAGCGCAGCGAAGCGTTGATCTGATAAAATTTGCTCGAATGAGCCCTGTTCTTTCTTCTTACTGACCATGTTCCTCGGTAGCTCAATGGTAGAGCATGTGGCTGTTAACCACAGGGTTGCTGGTTCGATTCCAGCCCGAGGAGCCAATTTTAGTTCTTGGCTTATACAAGCCATTTATTACAGCTGTCATACTAACAGATTAATCTTTGATTATTCTTCTCCACCACCTTCCAGTTGAGCCAGTTTTTCCGGCTCTTCAAGTCTTGAATATGCCGATCTTAGCAATTGAATAATTTTTGCATTTTGCTCTATTAAAGAAGGTAATTCTCCACTTTCCTCCAACACACTGTAAGTTTCGTCAGCGACGTCTTTAAGCCCTTGTTTAAAAAGTAATTCCATTACCCCAAAATCATCATCAATCATCTTAGACACATTTCTTTCAAGAAACATTTCATTCAGCTGGATCAGTTTTTCTGTTTTTCCAAATTTTAAATATGCCTTTCTTAGTAAGACAATAAGCACTCCGCCGTGCTCTAACTGATAATTTAATCGGTCCTTTTTTACCAATGCCCCGTAAGTTTCATCAACGTAGGCTGTAAGTTCATCATCAGGAGCATTCCCTCTTATAAGATAATCAAGAATCAGTTCTTTCATATGTTCCATTTCTGAATCCCGGTGGTCCATTAGTTCATGAGCTTTTTCCAGGTAGAGTGCTTCCTTCTTTTCTAGATAAGATCCTTTTGTATGGGGATTGTCCCTATCGAGGATATCGAAAGCCTTATCTGCGATCTCTGTGTAATCAGACACTACTGCTTCACGTCCTACACGTACGAGTCCATCATTATCGTTAGTTTGGCTATACAATGCCAGGAGATAAGAGAGTCTTTTGTCCTCAGGCAGTTTTAATTTCTTTATGGTAGATTCTATGTCATCTTTGAGGGCTGGAACTTTGTCTAATAACGCTATTAATAGTTCTATATCAAAAGCTCCAGTAGTTGCCATATCTACTTCATTCTCTTTCATTTTCGGATCCTCTATTGCCTCAAGAAAAGCACTAGCAAGTGGCTTGATTTGAGTATAATTGTCGGCATCCTCTGTATTTATAAAAGCACGCAGAGTATGTCTCAAGAAAAGGAGTCTATGACCTGGTTGTTCAAATTGAAAAAATTCATCCTCCGTAAGATCATCAGATGCTAATTGTTTTGGTTGATATTGTAGAAGTTCTTCTATTGGAGCTTGTTCTCCTAAAGACGCACAAACACATCCAGCTTCTAGCCATCTGTGTTCTGTACGTAAAGAATCCACTAAAGTCAAAGCTGCTGCTGCATTTCCAGATTCTGTGCAATAACGACCATAGTCTCTAATAGCTTCTTGCCATGCTTGGCATGCTCGTGTTTCGTCTGAGATCTCATCTGGTTCTGAGTTAAAGCGATCAGCATAAAGTGCTTTAGTATCTGATTCTAAAATTAGCTTTTCAAATTTAGCAGCTGCTTCGGATGCGCTATCAGATTGATCAGTTGTTGTTACTGTCTCAGATTCTTCTCGTATCCGTCTTATTGCATTCACCACATTATCTCCTGATTCGAGATTTGCTGCTTCCGCGCCCGCTTCAACAGGGCTATTGCTAGGTTCTGTTTCATCAGGTTCTGTTTCATCAGGTTCTATCATCATATGATTATACCATAGAAAAGCCTTACTAACAATGAGCGATATGATGGTTAGTGTTGGCTTGGGGAAGAGTTATGCAACTACACTTTTCTCCTTACGCATAAGCGAAACCTCGTCCTTCCAGCATGGGAAGTTACCTACATATATAACCTTCAGTTCTATGCCAGCACAGGAATCTACTATGGTTCGTGCTGTAAATTGTCGGGGGAGCCAATCTTTAGAATCATTGCAAAGCAGTATTAATGGGGCTGTTAGAAACCATCTATATATTAAGTAGAATTTAACCACTTCTTTTGTTTTTATATAGTTAATTGGAAATTAGAAATAAATGGCATAGATTAACAATAATCAGTGCCTCTTCGTAAAAATACTACTAAGGAACATCTGACATTAATCTATATTATATTGACTATTTGACATATATATACTATTATTGTCGCGTGAACTTGTGGACGCTAGTCCCAGACCAGCCAGTTTCTGAGCCGGTCGCAAGTTCATTTTTAATTTAATCAATTTCTAAATCACCAGTTGATATATCCAGTATTTTAATATCTTTGTAATACTGATTTTTCCAAATAGGAATAACTGACCAAAAATGCGGACTTCCATTTCCTATTTTTCTTACTACTATTTTAATACGTATTTTGTCATCTATAACAGCTATAAAACCGTAATATGCTACTAGTTTATTTGTTGCCTCTGTTTTACCGTGATGAGTTACCTGAATAGGCTCATACTGTTCTGAATATTCCTGATAGAATGTCATACCACTTAAAACACGTTTTATATAAGCTGTTAAATGGAATCGCTTAACACTATTCTTCCAGTCACGCTTTTGTTTGTGTCGCTTATCTTTGTAAATCAAGTGGTTAAATCCATCACTATTTAAACGCACTTCACCTATAGCAGGACAATTTACTTTCTTATTTTTTTGGAAGTAATTATGTGCTGCCTCTTTTGCCAGATTGTACTTTTCTTCATCAAAGCTACTCATGTCTAAATTTTATCAGTTTTATGTAAGAACGGGTATGTATTCAAGTTCACTATTTCATTTCCAAGCTCTTTACAATCAGTTCGCAAATTATCCAAGAGGGGGAGCCATTCAAATTCAGCAGGCAGGCTTTGCGCCTGAAATGGATCAGCTGGACATGTAGTACGATAAATTAAAATAATTCTTAATACATCTAGATAACTCACTACTTAAGTATTTCAAATTCCTGAATCCGGGTATCCATAATAATATCGGACTGCCTAAATGGCCTACGTAGAACTAATCCTTCTAAACTAGTACAGCGACTTAGGGCTACGTAACTTTGTCCATGGGCAAAACTGCCATAGCCAAGGTCTAGAATCACTTTCTCGAATGTCTTCCCTTGGCTTTTGTGAATAGTAATAGCCCAAGCAAGCTTGAGAGGAACTTGTGTAAATGAGCCAATTTGTACACGTTTGAATTCCCCATTTTCAAATACATATTTCGAAATCTCCCAAGTGTATCTACGTACTTTTACCAATTCTCCATTACTTTTTTCTACAATGAGCATGGGTTGCATTTCACTCTCTTCATCATTGAATTCGTCAGTTATTTCTACAACTTTGCCAATTGTTCCATTCACCCACTTGCGCTCTGGATCGTTGTAAATGAACATAATTTGCGCACCAACCTTGAGTGTCACCTGTTTATCATTAGGAAACAAGTTTCTGGCGATCGTACCGCTGCTAGTAGATGTAAAACCTACCTCAGGACTTGTAAGTTTAAAAAGCTTCGCATTATTGATTGCTGCTGCATCTCTATTCGTGGTCATCAAATGGATATAATCATCGGAATCTAGTGGAATATAATCTTGATTATATCGAGTATTCAATGTTTCTAAATCTTCACTAGTGAGTGCGTTATTTCGAACGGCATTGAGTAGCTTTATAAACTGTTCGTCCTTTTGTCTATAGACATGGATCAGCTCAATTATTTCAAGATCAAATGTACTAGCAAATAGGTCTATTGCACCAGAAAACACATCAGCCTTAAAAAAGTATGGAGCTTTATAGTGAGAATAAAACTGTTCTCTGTCAGCGGGGGTAACAACGGGAGGCAATTGGTATAGATCGCCAAAAAAAACCATTTGTACCCCGCCAAATGGATCATTATTTCTTCGAGCTTTTCGCAAAAATACATCTATGGCATCTAGTAGGTCTGCTCGGACCATGGAAATTTCATCGATCATTACTGTCTTCAGGCTACTGTATTTTTTTGCTCTATCTTTGTGAATACGTTTTTCTTTCGCCTCATTTAATTCAAAGCCTGGCTTGAGTCCAAAAAAAGAATGAATTGTTTCTCCGTGCACATTAATTGCAGCCACACCAGTGGGAGCCAAAACAACCATTTTAGAATCTGTCTTACAACGAATATATTCAAGCAAAGTTGATTTACCTGTTCCTGCTTTTCCAGTTACAAAAACACTCTTAGTAGTGTTTTGTATCAAATTTATCGCCCTCTTAGCCTCTATAGAGAATTTTATTTTTTTCATCTGAAATAGTATAGATGTAGTGGCCATTTTTTAGATAACAATGACGCAGGCTTATCTCTAAAGTGCTTTCGGTAACATTCGAAGGCTCAGGTCTTCCATAACCTTTACGGCATAGGAATTAGCGAAGGAGAGCTCGAGGAGCCAATTTTGGCTATGCAAAAATTAGTGATGCAGACCTATTGGTTCTTAATACACCCCGTGCAACAAAATGGTTGTATATATGTATACAAAAATAGTACACTGCTATCCCGTGACTGTATTATATAATTTGCGGCTGCGGAATATGCAAAAAATATACATAGGAATCATTTCACTTGTCCTTATAAGCATCGGATTTGCCGTGTATGCCACAACACAGACATGGACTAAAAATACCATTGATTCCGATTCTGGGTTTGGCTCGTCAGGAGGTTTATACGTAACAGATTTTGATGAAGATGGTGACCAAGATGTTCTGGTAGCAGATAACGGATATGACAAAGTCTGGTGGTACGAAAACGATGGAACAGCTAGTTTTACTAGACGTACAGTAGGTAGCAGTGTAACAGACATTAGATGGGTAGCTCCTGTAGACTTAGACAAAGATAACGATATAGATATAATTGGTTTTGCTCCGGATAGTGGTGATGAAGTTATGTGGTTTGAAAATGACGGTACAGATCTTTCTTTTACAGAGCATCAGATTGGTACAGCAAATGGCTTAATACATGGTGTACCTATAGATATGGATGACGATGGAGATTGGGATATTGTTGCAGCTGCATTTTCCGAAAGTAAAATCTACTGGTATGAAAATAATGGGAGCCAGTCGTTTACAAGATACACCGTAGACTCTTCTATTAGTGGAGTTGCGAAAGTTTATCCAATCGACCTTGATGAAGATGGAGATATGGATATTATTGGAAAAGGAACTTATGATTTTAGTTGGTATGAAAATAATGGAAGCGAAATCTTTACGGAACATGCTATTTCAGCACAAAGCTTTGTCAGTGGAATTGAAGTAGTAGATTTGGATGGGGATAGTGATCTAGATATTGTATCTGGCAAATCTACAATCTATTGGTACCGTAATAATGGGAGCGAAATCTTTACGGAAATTGAGGGATGTACAGGAACACCTGGTGTTTCAGATTTGGATGTAACAGACATGGATGGTGACGGAGATTACGATTTCGTAGGAATAAACTGGGCAAATGCTGCAAGTATAGATTTGCATTGGTGCGAAAACGACGGGAGCCAAAACTTCACCTACTCGGAAATAGACAGCTCATTATCATATACAAGATCAATCGCCACTGGAGATATAGATGGTGATGGAGATCAAGATATTATTTCTGGCGATGAAAATTTGTATTGGTATGGAGTCACCTTATCCAATCCTTTAGCCTCTTCCACCTCTCCCGTAGATGGCATTACTGGTGTTGCCACTGATGCAAATCTACAAATAACATTTGATCAGGCAATCGGAACAACTGGTACGGGTACTGTTTCCATCTACACATCCGTTGGCGATACACTCGTAGAACAAATACCAGTTACTGGTTCACTTGTTTCTGGAAGTGGAACAACCACTATGACGATAAATCCAACCTCTGATTTGGATGAAATCACATCATATTACGTTCAAATTTCTCTGAATGCATTTCCAAATGAATCTGGTATGTCATACCTTGGAATAAGTGATGCTACTACATGGAACTTCACTACAGCTGATGAAACTGCTCCAACCTTTTCCTCTGTTACCGCCTCCGCAGGTACTGGCAGCGCCACTATCACATGGGCAACGAATGAGTCTGGCAGCTCGCTCGTGCAGTACGGCACGACATCTGCACTCGGCTCTGCAACGAGTGAGGCAGATACGAGTCCAAGGGTTAAGTCTCACTCTGTTTCACTCTCTAGTCTAACTACCTGCGCCACCTACTACTACCGTGCAATCTCCTCGGATACCACAGGGAATTCGGGAACAGGATCAACAGTGAATTTTACAACCACAGGTTGCACCGGAGACTCCACGGTGGAAGCATCGAGCGGAGCAACCATCGATACGGGCGCTGGCGGAACAGTTGGTATAAACAACTCGGGTACGGGTATAACCCTTACGATCCCCGCTAACTTTGCATCCAACGACGCAACTTTCCAGGTAAAAGAGCTGGAGCCGCTTTCTGTCATTGCTGTTACATCAACGCCAAGTGGGTACAAGCGTGTGGGGCGCATGTACAATCTTAAAGCTCTCAGCGGCGCTACAACTCAAGTTTCCTCATTCGACCAAGCAATTACAATTATGATGCGGTACACCGATGCCGAGGTAGCGAGCTACTTAGAATCATCTCTGTGGATATACCGTTGGGATGGTAGCAGCTGGAATACACTCAGTAGTTGCACCGTAGATACGAGTGCAAATACTGTGACATGCACGACAACCGCATTCTCCGATTTCGGTCTTTTTGGCACAGAAAGTTCCAGTACAACCTCCACGACGACAACCACGAGTGTAAGCACAAGCAATGGCGGACACCGCGGGAGCAGCGCAAGTATGGCTGAACGCATTGCCGCAGCACGATCATTCATTCTGGCACGGTATGAAGGGCAACAAACACAGGTAATTGCGATGGAAGAAGATGAAGCATTGCATGCCGCAGCAGAGGAAAATGATGAAACCCTTGCACCTAATGAGGTAAGGCGTCTGGAACGAGCACAACAAAAGATCACAGCTGTGATAGATCAGAAAACTCCTACGATCTCCGAACAGCGGGGACGGCTACAGGTAATGTTGGATAATGAATCTATTCTGTACAAAGACGTGCCGACCGATGCATGGTTTGCCCCGTACATCGCCATGCTCATTGAGGAAAACATTGCACAGGGATACAAGGATGAGGAAGGCAACCCTAAAGGAGAGTTTGGTGTCGCAAACCCAATCACATATGCAGAAGTGCTCAAGATGGCACTGGAAGCTGCAGGGTATGATGTGTCGAACGTAGCTCCTCCACGCAATGTTTCTGCAAGAGGGAGCTGGGCCAATGCATACGTATCAAAAGCAGAAGAACTTGGTCTATCCTTATTTAATCCTGATCTGGATGTGCATAGCGCATCTACCAGAGGAGAAGTTGTACAAATCATCCTGGAAGTTCTTAAGCTACCTATCGCCAAACAAACAGCCCAATTTTCTGATGTTCTCCGAAGCCATCCTTATGCCAATGCCATTGCAACGGCAGCTTTCTACGGATTTATTGCAGGTGATACGGATGCGGATGCGGATGGCAATCCGCTAAACACCTTCCGACCGGATGAACAGATAAACCGGGCAGAGGTTGCCAAGATTATTGGACTGGTCAAAGAAGCAACAAGGTAGTAACTGTACGAGTCGCTTCCAATACGCCGAGTCAATACTATCTAGGTGTTGTCACTTTTTTCTATTTTTCCAAATTATTGAAAATATAGTTAACATTATAAAAATCAATGCAGTTCCAATATAAGCAAGAAAATTTGTTTCTGGCTCTGGAAAAATAAACAGGACTGTAACCCCAATGAGAATAATCAGGGGAGTTATATAATTAAATTTCATAGTTTAAGTATAAGTTATTCCCAAGCGAGTACAATGCTGCGAAGCTCCGCTGCACAGTGGTTCATTGCTGTGATGAATAAGATTCGTTCGAATCACGCCTGCCCTTCCGTAGCTCCGACTTGTCCTCCATAACCTTAACGGCGTAGAAAAGAGCGAAGGCGAGCCCAAGGAGCCAATACTTGACAAAAATCAAATATATTCTAAACTCCTTTCCTTATGGCAGAAGCCTTAAAGCCTTCTTTTGTGCTAAAAGAGTACGACATCGTGGGACGTAAAATCCCAGTGTCACTCATAAATAAAATGCGGGGCAGGTTTGCAGAACTTGAAATTGAGGGTGTCGGAATATGGAAGATTCTATGTGATGAAATCACAGATCTTGATGCTGAGAAAAAGATTGATCAGGATCGATTGTATGTGGCGCAGGCTTGTGCAGAGGTATTGTTACAAAAATCTGGCACCACGAGAACAGCTAGAAATTTGGATGGTATTAGTTGGAAAAATAGAGTGCGTCAATTGTTGAATGGTGATGAATTTGTGCGCCTGTTTATGTTAATGAATCTTTCCGATACCGAATGGCAAAATACTTGGTGGCTTGCTGAAAATGGTTATACCTCTTTGGTGAGAACGATTCGAAATGATCCTCGTTTTGACACATGGAAAGATTTCTTGGTGTTTACGGAAGTGGATAGAAAAGAATCCATGATTGATCGAGTGGGTAATTGTAAGAAAAAGATTGATTTTACTAAGCTATTTATAGAATTAGGAATTGGGGGGGACGAATGGATCAACTCTAATTGGCTTAGAGAGAATGGCTATAAGAATTTGTATAATGCTATTTCAAATGATCCTCGTTTTGATTCTTGGGAGGATTTTTTAAAATATATGAATATCGAGAAGCAAACATGGGTTGCTCGAGTATCGCGCTCAATAAAAAGAGAAGATTTTATTAGAAACATCAGAGCTGCGGGCATAGAAGGAGATGAGTGGCAGAATACTGTCTGGCTTGAAAAAAATGGTCATTTGGGATTTTTTCATGCAGTTCGTAGAGACGTACGCTTCAATAAATGGAATGACTTTCTTGGGTTTATGAATGTAGAGAGCAACACATATGTCGCGCGAGTGGCTCGATGTAAGTCAAAAGAGGATTTTATAAAACTCTTTAGAGAATCAGGAGTAAAGGGAGGTGAGTGGCATAGCTCTCACTGGTTAATAAAAAATGAACTTCAGGCACTGTATGGCGCAATATACTACAACGGGCGCTTTGATACCTGGAATGACTTTCTCGTCTTCATGGATATTGAAACTGAACTAGAAGACGAAGAAATGGAACAACTCGCAGAGCTTTCATCTGAAGATGCGATCGCATTACTTGGAAATGATCGTTTAAAACTTAAGCTCTACCTTACATTCGCTCATCCAGAACTTACTGAAGAAGAAGTAGATACGCTGGTTATTCGTTCCTTCAAAGGATTAAGAACGCGCAGTAGCGATACGAAGGAAGCAGAATATCTTGAATACAGTTGTAAATTGGCAGATCCAGTATTCACTGAGAGTCCATACAAAGAAACAGATGAGGCATCCATTCTTTTGGAAGGAGTGGTAGCAGATGCAGATGCTTGTTATATTTCTGGATGTTGGAATAGGAGAGTTGCGGTTACAGAAGATGGATCATTCTCGGTGAGAGTTCCACTGGAAATAG
>Ga0222658_1000420_pt1 | contig 23028 bp, 31 predicted proteins | sample AntAcemetagen476_FD_179830 | JGI IMG/M metagenome (GOLD analysis project Ga0222658, IMG submission 179830) | Saline water microbial communities from Ace Lake, Antarctica - #476 | ecosystem: Environmental > Aquatic > Non-marine Saline and Alkaline > Saline | place: Antarctica: Ace Lake... | reverse complement strand
AAAATAGGAGACACAGGAAAAGTTATGATGGGAAATAGTTTTCTTAACTCAGAAGATTTTGGAAAACCATTTGCTGTTGGGAAAAAAGTTATGGTTAATGATGAAGAGTTCGAGATTATTGGATTTGCAGAAAAGTCAAGTAATTTTCAATTGAATAGTGTTCTATTTTTTATGAGAAATGATTTGGCAGATTTAATGGATACTGAAGGAGAGTATGATTTGTTTGCTGTTCAGGTTGAGGACAAGGACGAAATTGAAGATGTTGCAGAGGCGATTGCAGAGGATTTGAGGAGAGATAGGAAAGAGAAGTTGGGAGAGGAGACGTTTACTGTTGAGACGCCGTTACAATCATTGAGTGCAGTGAATGATATTTTGAATATAATTAATATTATTGTAATTGGTATTGCAATGATTTCTTTATTTGTTGGCGGGGTTGGAATTGCAAACACAATGTATACTTCTGTTTTAGAAAGAACAAAAGAAATTGGAGTGATGAAAGCAATTGGTGCAAGAAATTCAGATATTATGTGGATATTCTTAATTGAATCTGGATTATTAGGATTGGTCGGAGGAATTGTTGGAGCATTAATGGGATTAGGTGGAGCAATATTAGTTTCAAATTTAGCAAATCAAGCTTTAGGGAATGATTTATTTATAGTTAGTGTTAATTATGCACTTTTGTTTGGGGCTGTTGGATTTTCATTTGTTGTTGGAATTCTTTCAGGGGTTTTTCCTGCATTACAAGCAAGTAAATTAAATGTTGTGGATGCGCTGAGGAGTTGAGATGATAAAAGATTATTTTAAACTTGCAGTAAAGAATTTGAGACAAAGGGGTTTGCGTAGTTGGCTAACTATGTTAGGAATTTTTGTAGCTGTTGCTACGATTTTTGTTTTAGTAAGTTTGTCTTTAGGTTTGCAAGGTGCTGTTAAAGAGCAGTTTGAAGCTTTAGGTACAGACAAATTAATTATTCAACCTGCAACAGGTTTTCTCGGGCCTCCTGGAAGTGTTGGAAGTGTTCTTTTAACAGAAGATGATGTTGAAATTATTTCAAAAATTCAAGGTGTGAAAGATTATTCTTATTTTGTAGCAGGGAATGCAAAGGTTGAATTTTCAGGAGAAACAAGATATATGGTGGTTTGGGGTATTCCTTCAGAGCACATGGATGTTTATAATGAAATGGGTTCGTTTGAAATTGAGAACGGACGGAATTTAGAAAAAGGGGACAAGAATTCAATTGTGCTTGGTAATTTGCATAAGACAGGTAATGTACTTGGGAAACAAGTTGATGTTGGAAACAAATTGACAATTAATGGTGTGGATTTCAAAGTTAGAGGAATATTGGGTTTGATTGGGAACCCCGAAGACGATAGGATGATACTTATTGATATAGAAAGCTTTAGGAAGTTATTTGATGTTCCTGAAAGAGTTGATTATATTATGGTCCAGATTGATGAAGGAGAGGATATTTTAGAAATTGCTGAAAGAGTTGAGAATAAATTGAGGAAATCACGAGAAGTCACAGAAAAAAATCAGGATTTTACAATATTCACTCCTGAAGAATTGCTGGAAAGTTTTGGGAATATTCTTGCAATTATTACTTCATTTTTAGGAGGGGTTGCAGCAATTTCACTTTTAGTTGGGGCTATTGGAATTGCGAACACAATGTATACTTCTGTTTTAGAGAGAACAAAAGAAATTGGAGTGATGAAAGCAATTGGTGCAAGAAATTCAGATATTATGTGGATATTTATGATTGAGTCTGGATTGTTAGGTTTGATTGGAGCAGGAATTGGTATTGGGCTTGGGTATGGAATTGGAAAAACGATTGAATATATTGCAATAAGTCAGTTAAATACAACCTTGCTTCAGATAGCCACTCCTACTTGGCTGATTGGTGGTTGTTTAGGTTTTGGATTTTTAATTGGCGCAATTTCTGGAACACTTCCAGCAGTTCAAGCAAGTAAAACAAATGTTATTGATGCATTGAGGTATGAATAAGATGAGATTAAAATATGAGCCAAAAAGAGATATGGATACTTCAGGAGATATGGCGGAGAGAATTTACTTTGCTATCAAACACTACTCTCCTAAATCAGAAAATATTTTAGATCTTGGGACGGGTGAAGGACATTTAGTAAAAAAATTAAGAGAGGATGGGTTGGGGGCTTTTGGGATTGATTTAAGAGAACTAGGACAAGATAGATTAATAGTAGCTGACGCAAAACATCTTCCATTTAAATCAGAATTCTTTGATGTAGTAATCGATTGTTATTTGATTGCGGATATTGCTGACTTTCAAGAACATACAATGAAAGACATTTATAGCGTTCTCAAAGAGGCAAAAAGAGTATTAAAAAAAGGAGGATTATTTGTTACAGTTCCTTCAATAAGACCAATTGAATTTTTTGATGTTGAATTGGATAATAAAAATGATTGGGGATTTTATTTGAAATAATAAAAAATCACGTAAAAATTTATAAAGCTCTTTTTTCTTTAAACATAATCGAGATTAAAAAAGGTGAAAAATGTCAAAAAAATGTGTTTATTGTAATGCAGAAATTTCTGATGAATGTGTAATTGATTTTTGTGATAGATGTGGCAAAGGTGTTTGGGGAGAGAAAATGTTTAACACAATTGTGAAAAACATGGAAACAGCAAGAGCAAATGGGGATTTATGTCATGACAATGTAATAAGAGGTATTCCAAAAGAAACTGATAGTTTTAAAGAATCTTAATTAGAGTGTTTTAACAAATTCTAATATAAGCATTTCTCATACATTTGCTTAATATGAAACATCTATTTGGGAACACAAATGTTTACTTTGTAAGATTTGTATAAGGATAGTTTTTTAAATCACTTATTTCTGGATTATTTATGGTGCGAAGAAAACCAGTTAGAACGCGAGGGAAATTACAACTTAGTAAGTACTTTCAAGAATTTGAAAAAGGTAATTCTGTAGCAGTTGTAGCAGAACCTGCTGTTCAATCAAGTTTTCCTAAAACTCTTCAAGGAAGAACAGGGGTTATTGAAAATAAAAGAGGCAAAGCATATGTTGTCAAAATTAAAGACCAGAACAAAGAGAAAAAGTTTTTAATAGAAGCAATCCATTTAAAACTAATAAAATGATAAAAACAAATGAACTTTTGAGCATGGCTGAAGCTACTGAATATATCTCTAAAGAAAACAGTATAAACGTAAAAGGATTTATAAAAAAATTCACAAAGATGAAACCAAAAGAAGCAAAGGAATTGAAAAAGAAACTTATAGAATTGGATATGATGAAATTGCGAGCAGAACAAATAGTAAAAATAATTGATTTTTTACCAGAGAATCAAGAAGATTTAAACAAAATTGTAGATATTAGTTTAGATGAAAATGAAACAAAAAAAATACTTGAAACAATCAAAGAATTTAAATAAACAAAATGAAAGTAAATATAAAATTTCCATTAGTTCAAATAAGAATAGGGGGACTTATTTAAATGAAAGAGGAATTCGCAATAATTTTAGAATTTCTACCAAATGGGTATCCTTTGGAAAAGAAGATAATGCCAATAGCTCAAGCAATAGGGAAAACAAACTTGACACTTTTAGAGCTTGTTCCACGAAGGGGAGATAGTTTAGAAATTGGTGAAGAAGTTTATATTGGCGAAGGAAAGCGTGAAAAGATATATTATATTCTTGGACGGCTTCATAGGGAAAAATTAACTGAAGCTGCAAAAAATCAATTACAAGATTTTATAAAACAAGTGGTCAGTGAAAGGAAAGAAAGATTTATTGAGTTTTTTAATAAATCAGAAGCAATAAATAAAAGGATTCATCAAATTGAATTACTTCCTGGATTTGGGAAAAAACACATGCAAGGAATAATAACTAAACGAAAAGAAAAAGAATTTGGGTCTTTTGAAGACATGAAAAAACAAATACAAAATTTGCCTGACCCTGAAAAGGCTATTGGAAAAAGAATTTTTCAAGAACTAACAAATATTGAGAGATATAATTTATTTGTGAATTAAAATGACAGGACAAGAATTACAAAAACAAATGAAAGAAGAAGATCGAGTAATCAGGATTCTTGCAAAAGATATAGAAGGTAAAATGAAAATTTATGCTGGACTTACAAAAATAAAAGGAGTGTCATGGGGATTATCAAATGCTGTTTGCAAAGTATTAAAAATTGATAAAAACAAAAAAATAGGTTCTTTAACTGACGAGGAAATAAAAAAGATATCTGATTTTATAAAAAATCCTGAAGTTCCAGAATACATTTTTAATAGAAGATCTGATTTTACAACTGGAGAGGATAAACATTTGAGTGGTGGTGATTTGGAATTGCAAAAAGAATTTGATATTAAGAGATTAAAAAAGATTAAATCTTATCGGGGTTTTAGGCATATGTCTGGACTTCCCACGAGGGGGCAAAGAACAAGAAGTAATTTTAGACCAAATAAGAAAAAAGCTGGAATTAAAAAGAAGGGAAAGAAAAAATGAAAGCGAATATAAAATTTCCATTCATTCAAAAAATGTACAGAGGTTATTTTAAATGAAACGGAAACATAAAACATATTCAAAACCAAAAAGGCCTTTTGATAAAATTAGGATTGATGAAGAAGCAGAAATAAAAAAAGAGTTTGGATTAAAGAATAAAAAGGAAATTTGGAAAGCGGAAGCGAAGATTAAATCAATTAGAGAACGGGCAAAAAAATTGATTTCTGCCGAGCCTGAAGAACAAAAAGCATTATTTAGAAGATTAAAAAAAATTGGATTGGATGTTAATTCAATAGCAGATATTTTGTCTTTGAATAAAGAAGATTATCTTAAGAGAAGACTTCAGACAATTGTCGTGAATAAAAAACTTACTACAACTACAAAAAGTGCAAGACAATTAATTACTCATAAAAGAATTTTAGTTCATGGGAGAATTGTTAATAGCCCTTCATATATTGTTCCTGTAGAATTAGAAGGAAAGATTTCCTTAAAAGAAAAGAAAAAGAAAGTTAAAAAAAAGCGTGTTGATGGGGATAAATCAAAAGAAATTGGACAAAAAGAGGTTATTGAAAATGAGTGAAAAAGAAGTAAAAATAAAAGCTGACCCTGAAAAGATTGAAGTAACAACTGACGAGAGTGTCGAAATCAAAAAAACAACTGATAAGAAAAAAGAGAAAAAATCTTATGAAGCAATTCTAAATATTTACACTTCATATAATAATACAATCGTCCATGTTACAGATATGGCGGGAAAGACAATTTCAAAAGTTACAGGGGGTATGGTTACAAAACATGGTAGACTTAAGGCAAATCCGACAATCGCAATGTTTATTGCAAAAAGAATTTCGGAGAATGTTAAGGAACTAGGAATTAAATCATTTTATGTTAAAATTCGGGCGAAAACAGGTAATCCTGCTCCAGGTCCAGGAACAAGTTCAATAATGAAAAGTTTATCAAGAGAAGGTTTTAAAATTTTGAATATTCTTGATACAACAAGAATTCCTCGGGGAGGACCAAAGAAAAAAGGTGGTAGAAGAGGTAGACGTCCTTAAGTAAATAATAAAGTTATTATTTACATGTTTCCCTCTCAAATTCGGGAAAAAGTAAACTTTAAAAGTGAAGAAAATTAAAAAATAAAATGGAACTAATAAATAAAAAAGATAACCAGATGATATTTATTGCAGAAATAGAAGAAAGTTTAGCAAATGCTATTAGAAGATATATTAACCAAATTCCAGTGCTGGCTGTTGATGAAATGGAAATCTCAAGAAATGATTCTCCATTGTATGATGAAACAATTGCCCATAGAATAGGATTAATTCCAATAAAAACAGACAAATCAGTGAATGGAAAAAAGATTTTAAAATTAGATGTGAAAGAAGAAGGAATAGTTTACTCTGGTGAATTAAAAGGAGATCTCAAAATTGTTTATGAACGTATTCCAATAACAACTTTGAACAAAGGACAAGAATTAAATATTAGTGCAACGGTAAAAAAAGGAAAAGGGGAAGACCATGCTAAATTTTCACCTGGATTAATGTTTTATAGAAATGTCGTTAAAATAAAATTAGATAAAGATTGTCCAAAAGAAGTAGTTAATATTTGTCCTAAAAAAGTTTTTGATTTTAAAGAAGATAATGTTGTTGTTAGAGACAGTTTAGAATGTGATATGTGTGAAGCCTGTATAGAAATTTGTAGAAAGTATGAAAAAGATTCCATAAAACTTATTCCGACAAAAGAATTAGTAATTAGTTTAGAATCTTTTGGACAAATAGATATTAAAGAAATTTTCAAAAAATCTGTTGAATTTTTGAAAAAAGATTTGGCAGAGATTTCTAAGAAGATTGGCAAGTAATTCTAAAGTTTTTTATAGAGAAGATTAATTGTAGTTTTAAGCGAGGGTGCTGGAAAGTAAATTGCTTTGCAATTTTCATTCGTCCGAAATTTCAGTTTCGAACGAGTGGTTCCCACTCCTCTATGATGCGAGGGTGCTGGAGTGGTCAAACAGGATGGACTCAAAATCCATTAGCTTAGTGCTTACGCAGGTTCGAATCCTGTCCCTCGCATTCAAATCTGATTCTAAACTTTTGTTGTGTACACATATCCACGATGTATATCAAAACTATAATACAATTGTAAACCTAATAATCCGCATAAACTTTAAATACCCTTATTATTTCAGATTTATACCTGCGAGTATATCGCGTTAGCGGGAAGTTAATACTTCTCAATAAATTGCAATGAAATCAAAAACTAAAATAGAAAAACAACTTCAAAGAAAAGATAGTGTAGAATTAATTAAGACTATAATTTCTGCTAAAAAAAATAAATTTTGGATTAAAATTGCGGAAATTCTTTCTGGTCCTAGAAAAAACAGAATAAATTTAAATCTTAATGAGATAAATAAAAAAGTTGAAGAAGAGGATATTGTTGTAATTCCCGGGAAAGTTCTCTCACAAGGTGGTGTAAATAAAAAAATAAAAATTGTCGCATTAAATTTCTCTGGTAAAGCAAAGGAAAAATTATTACAATCAGAATGTGAAATTTTAAGTATAATAGAAGAAATTAAAAAAAATCCTGTTGGAAAGGGGGTTAAGATTTTAGAAAAATGAAAAAAATAATTGATGGAAAAAATGCGGTTTTGGGAAGATTGGCTAGTTATGCTGCAAAAGAGGCCTTAAAAGGAGAAGATATAATTATTTTAAATTGTGAAGATATAATCATTACTGGAAACAAAAAAAACATTGAAGAAAATTTTAAAATTAGAAGAAGTAGAGTTGGGCATAGTCAAAAAGGTCCAAGGCATTCCAGATCAAGTGAGAAAATGGTTAAAAGATCTATAAGAGGTATGCTCCCTGACCATAGAGAAGGTAGAGGAAAAATTGCTTTTAAAAAAATTAAATGTTATGTTGGGGTTCCGAAAGAATTTCAGGAATCTAAAAAAATCCTTGCTGGAAAACAAAAGAAAACTAAATTTTCAAGAATAAAAGATTTTTCAAAATGACAAAAAAAATAATCACTTCGGGTAAGAGAAAAACTTCTATTGCAAGAGCGATTATTGTAGAAGGTTCTGGAAAGGTTAATATTAATAAAAAAGATTATAAGATACTCCATTTGTTTGACAAACTGAAAATTGAAGAGCCAATAAGAATTGCTGAAGAAATCCTCGGGAAAATAAATTTTGATGTTTTAATTGTTGTTAAAGGTGGTGGAGAAAAAAGCCAAATTGAAGCCGCAAGAGTTGCACTGTCAAAAGCTATTGTTAAGTTTTCAAATTCAAAAGAATTAACAAACGCATTCCTAAATTATGATAGGAATTTATTAATTGCCGACGTTAGAAGAAAAGAAGCGTACAAGCCAGGAGATTCACGAGCTAGAGCAAAAAGACAGAGCAGTAAGAGATAATTAATAATTTCTTCTTTCTAAATAAAGTCTTGAATAATTAAAACAACTTTTTTTTGGCAACTCTTGGCTTTAATAGAACTCAAAATAAAAGGATGCCCTGAAAAGAAACAATAATGTAAAAATTTTCCTCCTTTTTTATCTTTAAGAAGAGGTATTAGTAAAAAATCTGTTTTCTTTAATAGATTTGATTCTTTTCCATTTCTATGTTTACTATTAAACCCATTTTTACACCCCTCCATTATTTGTTTTTCCCATTAAAAAAATGGGAAATTTTCTTTAAAAAAATTCCCATTCTTCAAAGTATATTTTAAAAAGATTTTTAAACTAGAATAACTATGATTTAATATGGGTGAAAGATCAGAAATTTTTATGAGGATTATTGTAGCGATTGTATCAGGAATTATTCTTACTGTTTGGAAATTATTTATACAAATTATAGGAATAGTGAACTGGATTATTACATTAATTACTGGAAAAAGAAATAAAGAAATAGCAGAAATGAGTGAAATTTGGAACACGCAAATTTACATCTTCTTAAGATATATGACTTTAGTTACTAATGAAAGACCATTTCCTTTTGGAAGTTTGACTAAGAATTTTAGCAAGTTTAAGAAATAGCTTCGCTATCTCATTCATTCTTCCAAGCGTGGCCAAATGAAAGAAATAATTAATTTTTCTTTATCTTTAATCTTTCTAATTTATTTTGAACATGGTTGAATAATGTAGAAGAGATAATTGGTTTGTGAGTTCCCTGATGAATTTGATTGTTGAATTTTATTTTTCCGATGTAAGTGAAATTGGAAAGAATCTTTTTTAATCCATTAACAGAAAAATTATGTTTTTGTGCAAGTTTTGTTAAAGAAATATTTGTTGTTAAAAATTCTTCAAAAATTTCTTCTATTTCTCTAAAATTTTGGGCAAGTATTAGTTTTCCATTTTCAAAATTATAGCCAAAAGGAGGACGGGACATTGGAAATCCTTGTGAAGCTTTTTCAATCATACCGTTTTTTTGTTGGTTTGCACGGATTTTTTTTAATTCTTCTAATTTTTTCCGAAGAATTTCATTTTCTTGTTTTAGTTTTTCTATTTTTTCCATTTTACATTTTTGTGTTATTAAATTCTTCTAACAGCAAGGGTAATTTTTTGTAAAGCCAATAATTAAATTTTATAAATTCTTTTGTTTTATTCTTAATGTGAAAGATTATTTTTTCGTATTCTTTATTTTCATACCAAATTGGGATATTGCTGCTTAATTTTGGTTTTTTGGTTAATTGATCTAAACCCGAACCTTTAAATTCTCCTTTGTTCATTAAAATTCCTATTGCCCTTAAATCAATAAAAGGTTTTGTTAATATATAAATTGATTTTAAATTGTGGAAGTCCATTCTTGATTTTAAGAAACTATTGACAAATCCGAGATTATAACCTACTGGAATAAAATTAAAAGGATAATCATAAATTATTTTTGTATCTATTAAGAATTTTTCAATGATTTCTTTTTCAGAGGATTCCCATTCTTTTAGGATTTTTAATTCTGAAATAGGTTCGCCGGTTGTTCTATCCAACTTTTGATATTGAATTGTGATTATTTTGTCTTTCCTAGGATTTAACCCAGCTGTTTCAATGTCAAAGTAAAAGTTTGTCATTTTAATAATTCATTAACTCATCTAAAGGGGATTTTATTTTTTTTAATTCTTCTGTTGAGATATGTGTGTAAATTTGTGTTGTTGAAAGATCTGCATGTCCCAGAAGCTCCTGAATTTTTCTTATATCAACTCCATTTTCAAGCAGATGTGTGGCAAAACTATGCCTTAATGTGTGTGGATGCACGTTTTTTTTTAGTTCTGCTTTTTTGGCTGCCTTGTTTACTATTTTTTGTATATTCCTCGAAGATAATTTCCCTTTTGCTCCACTGAATAGGTATTCCTGACCATCATCTTTTTGTTTTTGAATTTGCTTTTCTAGATTTTTCAATAAAAATAAAGGAATATTAAACATCCTATCTTTTCTTCCTTTTGCTTGTTTAAGATATCCTATCTTTTCATCTAACTCTAAATCAGAAATTTTTAAATTTACAAGTTCAGATACCCTCATCCCACAGGCATATAACAAATTAATCATTAATCTTGATTTTTTATTATCTAATATGGTAGTTAATTTTTTAACTTCTTCTTTTGTGAGTACACTAGGCAGTCTTTTTTCTTTTTTTGGACGTTTTATACTAGCAGTTATGTCTTTCTCTAAAATATTTGAATAAGCATATTTTATTGCAGACAAAAAGATAATTATCGAAGAAGAAGATTTTTCTGCTAAATTTTCAGCAATATATTTTTTGACATCATCATTTGTTATTTGTTCTGGATTTTTTTTTGTGAATTCAAATAATTGATTATTTGCCTTGAGATAATTTCTAAGGGTGTATTCTGAGTTTTTAGAAATTTTTAATTCAATATTTAATTTGTTTAAGAATTCTTCTCTTTCCATAAAAAAGATTGTGCGAACTTGTTTATAAAATTTTGTTGTAATTTTAGAGTTCGTATAAGGTATATTGTGCGAAGTTTTTACACATAAAGGCTGTTTTTTAGAAATTAATCTTCAGAAGTAACTAAAGCCTCTTCCTAATTGTTTTATCCTTTCTGGCAAAACAATTTTTTTGGATGAGGATAAATCTTCTTTGCACTTTTGGAGGGGTTTGTTTATCTTTTATATTATCTACAAAGATCTAAAGGAGAAAAAACGTTTCTGAATCTAAACTTCTAACTAAATATTTTGGAACATGATAAGCATCTTCTCCTACTTCAATTACATGAAATTCTTTTTTACTTACTTTATGAACTAAAGTTTATCAACTGATGAAGAAACAGATCCTATATAAAAATCTCTTGCATTTTTCATAAAAATCTTTACTCCATTATAGTTTAAATTAATTTATATTCTCAAAAATACCTTCACTAAGCTCACCTTAGTTAATAATTCTCATTATTGTCTCTTAAGTAGTATGATGTTACATAAATTAAGATTATGCTAAGGATTGTGATAAAGACTGATGCTAGTATGCTAAATGATGAGGAATCTTTGATGTTTGTGAAAAATTGGATTAGGGATTGTGAGAGATCAAAGATTGTTTGACGCCATGTGAAAGCTATTGTGAATCCCAATGTAAAGGTTATCAACATTCTAAGCTGATGTTTAAATTCTCTTTTGAATCTTGTTCCAACATGGAAAAAATTTTTTATCCCTCTTCTCATTTTTTAAAATAAATAAAATAAGTTTATTAATCCTTGGTATTTTTTTATTAATTATTAGTTTTTATCGTGATGTTGTGTACTAAGGTTAGCTTAGTTTAGATTAATTAAAAAATTTTGAATGTTGGGTGTTTAAACAGGTTGTTTGTTTAATTTTACCGACGGCAAAATTGAGTTTAGTTGTCGATTTTGGACAGCTGTCCAAAATCGACTCCGCTGTTTAAGGGTGTTTGGACAGGCTGTTCAAGGGTGTTTTTTTACTTAAACTACTGTTTTTTTTCTATTTTTTAAAAAAGATTTACTTAAATTTTTTTGATTTTTCCGTCGGAAAGAAAAAATGTTTGTCAACGGAAACATAAAGTTTTTAAACATGATTCTATAAGATTAAACATGTTTAAATGGTTATTTAATAAAAAAGAGGTTGAATTGATTAAGGAAGAAACTAAAAAAGGTTTTGAATTTGTTAAAAAAGATATTTCTGTTGTTAGTGGTTGGATTAAACACCTTGATTCTGAAAAAAATTTTCACAAAAAAGATATGGAAGATATCAGAGGGATTTTATCGTCGGTTCAAGAAGAAATTATTGAATTAAAAAATATTGTTTCTGTCATGAATGAATTAAAACCAAACAGGTTGTTTAAAACACCCAAACAGCTGTCCAATAAACAAACAGCTGTTTATGCTGTCCAAACAAGTGTTCAAACAGGTGTTCAAACACCGAAATTAGACCAATTTTCAATAACTGAAAGAACAATACTTTGGATGCTATTAAATACTGATATGAAATTAAGTTATGATGATTTAGCAGCAATGTTAGGTAAAGAAAGATCTACTATTAGGGGTCAGATAAATGCCATAAAACATAAAAGTGATATAATAGAAGAATCTATAGAAAGAAATGGTAAAAAAAGGTTATTTATACCAGAAAATATAAAAGAAAAAATGGTAAAAAAATCAAAAGTGAGAGTTGATTTAAATGGAAAAAATAAAAAATCATTGAAAAAATAAAAAAAGAAGATATTATGTGTATTAATTTTTTAAAATTAAGGGGGAAAGTGAGAGAAAAGAAAAAAATTTTGTTTATTTAAAAATAGTTTAATAGTTATTCGGTAAGCGGTTTAATAAAAGTTAGAGATCACGAAGTTGTAAAATAGTTGGTAAACTTGCTATTTTTTTTAAGTTATTTGAAATAATAAGTTGAATATTTTTATTATTTAATTTCTTTTTCTCAACGGGAATTCCTTTTTTTATTATTCTCCCTACATAATCTCTTACTGAAGATTCTGTAAGATTTATTTTTTCTGAAATACTTTTGTAGTCTGCAAATCTATTTTCTTCTTCTAATTGATATATTGTTGAGAACACTAACCATTCTTGATTAGTAAGTCTCTTGAATTTTAATCTAATTTGTTTCTTTATATTATCTAAAGAATCTAATATTTCAACAACATTATCTATAGAATTTTCTCCTATTTCTTGATTTTCATAAGAAATAAAGGGGTGTGTGTCTGTCTGTCTGTCTGTCTGTCTGTCTGTCGAAACCCCTTTATTTCCAGTGGAAAAAGGCATATTTTGGTTATTTAAGGCTCCTAAAGAGTAGTTATGTGTCGAAGGATGTGTCGAAGTTGTCGGAATTTTTGGCTTATCTGTTGAAGTGTTTATTTTAGTAATTTTAGATAAATTGTCTATTTTTTCATTAAAATATTTAATAATTTCATGAATTTCATCTATTTTTTTATTACTTTTATTTAAAATTAACTTTAAAGAATCAATTTCTAAGTAAAGAAAATCAATATCTTGTCTTACTTTTTGGAATGCATTTTTTATAATATCCATAAAAAAAATAAATAAGGGTTATATAAAAACTTTAAGATAATGGAATATATAATTAAAATCAGATAGATTAATAACTTTTATAAGCAGCATATGCCATATCGCTTAATCTCCACCTTGACCTTCTCAAATAAAGTGTTCCTTTGGGGTTTTTTTTTATTTCTATTATTAAATTTCTTTTTTTTAGATTTAACAAAAGATTTTTGATGAATTCTTCGTCTCTTGCTACTTCTTCTGCGATTTGTGAAGTAAAGATAGATTTGGGATTAATAGAATAAAGATAAGATAATATTTGTTCAGAAATTTTTTCTCTTTTTTTATTAGAAATTTTCATTACTTAAATATAAAAAAAGATTTATTTAAAGGTTACGAATTGAAACAAAGAGATTAATTTGATAGCTAAAACAATAATAAATTATTTGTTCCTTAATAAACTTTTAAGAATTATTTGTCCTTAGGTTTATCTTCTTGTTTTTTTAAAGAAGGCATAGGGACGTGTAAGGGGAGGTTCATTTCTTCTTCTAATTCCAATGCTTTTAAATTTGCTTTTCTCAATATTACATTAAACAATAAAATTCTAAAATCTTCGGGCATTTTTTTGTCTTTCCATTGTTTTAAAATATCTTTTGAAAATTTTGAATCAATAGCAAAAAGAACATTCCCTGAAAGATTTATTTTGGCGAAATCAGGATCATAATTTATATTAAATATGAACTGGACTCCAAGAAAATCTTCTTTCATTATTGTACTTTCTGATTTGATCTCTTTTATTTCAAGTATATCAATATTAGTTTTAACTTCAAGATTCTTTTCTGTTTTACTTGTAAGTTTTTCAATATTTATTTTATCAAAATTAAATCCTATTATTTTCATTCTATGTTTAAAAAAAAGACACTTTTAAATATTTGTATATATATTCTCATAATTAATTTCAAAAGAATTTAGATTAAATCTTCTTCTGAAACAATAACAAAATCTCCAATAGCAATTATTGCAGAATAAGGTATTAAAAGTTCATTTAAGTTTGTTCTTTCCAAATTAAGATTTTTTGTATAAGGGGTGGAATCCTTTATAATAAGGTTAATAAGTTCACCTGATTTTGTTTCAAAAGTTATATCCTTAACAAATCCCAATCTTTTACCTTCTTTAGTTACAATTAATTTACTAGAGATAGTACTAAATAAGTTTTTATTTACTTGCATATTTAAACCAAAAGAAAATAATTTATAAACTTTTCTGTAAAATTAAATAGATTTCAGAGTAGTCATAATTATGAATAAACCTTATTAATTCTAAATGATTATTAATATAAGGATTCTTTTTATAATTTTTTAAAAACCCCCTGACCCTTTTGTTTCGTCTGGAAAACATTTAAAAAGAATTTGAAGTTTTTTCTTTTTTGTTTTAATTTAAAAAGATTTATATTATATAATATATATATTATTATAATAATAATAATAATAATAATAACTTAGATAGTAAAAATCAATAATAAATTATTATATCTGGATTAAAATAAAATTCTCAATTTTTTATTAAAAATATAATTTTTTTAAATGTTTCTTTTCATCTTCCCTTTCAAATTCCTTTTTATTTTCCATTAGAAATATAGGTGTTCCCTTTTTTCAGGAGTTATAATCTTTTATATAATTTAAAAATTTTTATCGTTAAAATAAATAAAATAATATAAATTTCCATACGAAATCTAAGTGTGGGTGTTTGTTGTTTTGTGATATTAAAATGGTAGTAGAACTTAATAATATTTTTGAATCTTTTGATAAGAATTTGATTTTTAAAAATAAATCTCTTTTGCAGACAAGGTACCAACCAAAAGATATTTCTTATAGGGATGATCAGATTAAACAGATTGCGTTGGTGTTGGCACCGGTTCTTAGAGGTGAAAGGACAAGTAATTTATTTCTTTATGGGAAGACTGGCACTGGAAAAACCCTTTCTATTCAACATGTTCGGGATGAATTATTGAAGAGGGTTAAGAATGATAGTGCATATAAATTAAAAATAGAATATTTGAATTGTAAGTTGAAAAAGGTTTCTGATACAGAATATAGGATTTTGTCAGAAATTATTAAAAAATTAGGGGGGGAAGTCCCTGCCACGGGTTTGCCCACCCAATCTGTATATAATAAATTTATTGAAATTGTTGATTCTGAAAAACAATTGGTTGTGTTAATTCTTGATGAAGTCGATCAAACTACTAAAAAACTTTCTAATGATTTTTTATATAATCTTATTCGACTTAATTCTGAACTTTCTCAGTCCCAGATATCTCTTGTTGGGATTAGTAATAATTTGACTTTTTTGGATGAGCTTGACCCGAGAGTAAGAAGTTCACTTTCAGAAGAAGAAATTGTTTTTCCACCTTATAATGCTTTACAATTACAAGAGATTTTGCGTAAGAGGGCAAAAGAGGTGTTTAAGGAAGGAGTGATTCATGACAATGGGGTTATTACTAAATGTGCTGCTTTTGCTGCAAGAGAGCATGGGGATGCTAGAAGAGCGTTAGATTTGCTTAGGGTTGCAGGAGAGCTAGCTGAAAGGGATGGTTCTACAAAAATTCTATTAAAACATATAGATATAGCTAATGAAAAAATTGAGAGAGATAAAATTTTAGATGTTATTAGTTCTGAGCCTAAACAATTCCAGCTTGTTTTGCATTCAATTATTCAGTTATCAACTAAGAATATTAAGGAATCTATTTTCACAGGAGATGTTTATAATTTTTACCAAGATTTGTGTGTTAAAAATAAATTAGAAGTTTTAACACAGCGAAGGGTAAGCGATATTATTCAAGAATTTGACATGCTGGGAATTATTAATGTTAGAGTAATTTCAAAAGGAAGAGGTGGGAGAATGAGGGAAATAAAATTAGCAATCACAAAAAACATACTTGAAAAGGCAAAGGAGATAATTAGGAGCTCTTTGAATTACGAATGATTTAAAATGAATAAGGAAATATTAGAATTTTGTTTAGGGAAAGGTATTTTGTTAGATAGTGAAGTATTGAATTTATTTAATGAGATTAATGATGTAGAATCTTTAAAATTGATTATTGAAAATATAAAGAGAAATACCTGCCAAAAAATAATTACTAAAGAAATTTTTAATAAAAATAGAGAACAAGTAAGTCAGTTTTTTTTGGGGCTTCCAGAAGAGAATCAGAAGAATCTTGAAAAATTAAAAATCAAATTGGGATTAAGTATTGAGATTTCTCGAGAACAAGAGATTATAAATAAAAAAGAGTCGGTATTTGAATTAATAACTCCTAAAAATGTGTCTTCTGGTGTTCTAAAGAGTTCAAGTATGCAAGAAGGAACAATTTTGGATAATGAGTTTGGTAAAGTGAAAATCGTTTCACAGAATTTTCCGCAAGGTAAAAAATTAGAAGTTAAGGATTTTGTGAAATATTTTAGAAATAGGCTTTCTGATATGAGAAATGTTTTACAAGAACATTCAAAATTGAATAACCTTGTTTCGATAAATAAAATTTCTGGCAATCAACAGGGAATTTCAATAATAGGAATTGTTTCTGATAAGAGGGTCACTAAGAATAAGAATCTTATTTTTGATATTGAAGATTTGACTGGAAAAATTAAGGTTTTGGTAAATGGAAATAAGAAAGAACTTTTTGAAAAGGCAGATGAGATTAGTTTGGATTCAGTGGTAGGGTTTAATTGTTCAGGAAGTAGGGAGATTGTTTTTGTAAATGATATTATTTTTCCAGAGTCAACACTTCCAGAAAGGAAGAACTCTTTTGTTGAAGAGTATGCACTTTTTATTGGGGATTTGCATTTTGGAAGTAAGAAGTTTTTGGAAGAAAGTTTTTTGAAATTTATTGATTATTTGAATGGGAAATTTGAAAAAACCCCTGAAGTGGAAAAGATAAAATATCTTTTTATTGTCGGAGACCTTGTTACGGGTGTTGGTAATTATCCTAATCAAGAGGAGGATTTATTAATAAATGATTTAGAAGAACAGTTTTCAAAGTTGGCTGAACTTCTTGGAAAGATTCGCAAAGATATTAAAATAATTATTTCCCCAGGAAATCATGATGGTGTTAGATTAATGGAACCGCAACCTTTATTGGATGAGAAATATGCTTGGCCATTGTATGAAATGGAGAATGTTGTGATTACGAACAATCCTGCGACGGCGAATATTGGTGCTGATGAGAATTTTTCTGGTTTTAATGTTTTGACTTATCATGGTTATTCATTTTTTCATTATGCTAGGACAGTCCCTTCTTTGATAAAAGCAAGAGCTGCAAATCAACCTGAATTAATTATGAAATATCTTTTGAAGAATAGGCATTTGGCACCGACGCATGCATCTGTTCAGTATTTTCCTTATGAAATTGATTCTCATTTTATTAAAGAGGTGCCGGATATTTTTATTGCAGGGCATACACACAAAAGTGCTGTTTCATATTATAATAATATTTTAATAATTTCAGTGTCTTCTTGGGAAGCAATGACTCCTTATCAGGAAAAATTTGGGAATGAGCCAGACCATTGCAAGGTTCCGATGTTTAATTTGAAAACAAGGGCGGTGAAAATACTTGACTTTGAGTAATTTTCACCTTAGATTCAAAATAAGAAATTTTGAAATGAGCCGTGAAGATTTTGGATTTTGAATAATTATTGTAGAGTATGTAAATAGATAAAAAGTAATGGAAATTTATTGAAAAATGGAAACTGAAAAATATTTTAAAGAGTTGGAGAAAGATGTTAGAAAAGTTTATGAAATTGTTGGGGAAGCAAGGGCAAAGGGTTTGGACCCTGCAGATAAAGTTGAAGTGCCTTTGGCATTGAGTATGGCAGAGAAGGTTGTTGGTTTAATTTCTATTAAATATCCTCAAGTTGTTGATTCTGGAATTGCAGAGAGACTTTTGGAATTAGAGAAAGAATATGGGAAGCTTGACCCAACTGTTGCATTTAAGATTGCAGAGGAAGTGGCTAAACAGAAATTTTGTAAATTTGCGACGCTGTTGGAAGCGATTGATGCAGGAATTAGAGTGGGTTTTGCTTATGTTACAATTGGTGTTGTTAGCCCCCCTTTAGAAGGTTTTACTGAGTTGAAACTTGGTAAGACAAGAGAAGGAAAGGATTATTTTGTTGCTTATTTTTCAGGACCGATTCGTTCTGCTGGGACAACTGCGAGTTGTGTTGTGTTGATGATTATTGATTATTTGAGAGAATTGTTTGGTTATGCGAAGTATGATCCGTCAGAAGAAGAGGTTCGAAGGTATGTTACAGAGAATATAGATTATCATGATAGGATTACTAATTTGCAGTATTTTCCGTTAGAAGAGGAGATGGCTTTTATTGCGAAGAATTTACCGATTCAAATTGCTGGTGAGCCGACTGCGACTTTGGAGGTATCTAATTATAAAAACTTGGAGAGAGTTGAGACGAATTTTATTAGAGGGGGCATGTGTTTAATTTTTTCAGAAGGTTTGGCACAGAAAGCAAAAAAAGGTTTTCGATTGTTGGGAATGGCGAAGAAGAATGGAATTAAGTCAACTGGTTTTGATTGGATTAAGGAATATCTTGAGTTACATGATAAATTGACTTCGGGAAAAATCAAAGAAGGTGGAGGAGGTGCTGTTTATTTGAAGGATTTGGTTGCAGGACGCCCAATTTTTGGTCATCCTTCTTGTTCAGGTGCTTTTAGATTTAGATATGGTCGTGGAAGAGTTTCTGGATTTAGTGCATCGTCGTTGCATCCCGCAACAATGGCTATTACAGATAATTTTATCGCAACAGGGACGCAGTTGAAAATTGAAAAACCCACAAAAGGTTGTGTTGCGACTCCTTGTGATTCTATTGATGGGCCAATAGTAAAATTATTTAATGGTAGTGTAAAAAAACTTTCAACAATTGAAGAAGCGAAGAAACTTTATTCTGATGTTGAAGAGATAATTTATTTGGGGGATATTTTGTTTCCGTTTAGTGATGTTGTAAATAGAGGCGCTGATTTAATTAAATCAGGTTATGTTGAGGAATGGTGGAATTTAGAATTGGAGAAAGCAGGAGGTGTGGTTGAAAATTATTTTAATGTTAATTTTGAGGAAGCTGTTGAATTAAGTAAGAAGTATAAAATTCCTTTACATCCTAAATTTATTTATTTTTGGACTGAAATTTCTAAAGAGGAATTTTTGAATTTGATTGAGTGGTTGAAACATTCTTGGATTAATAAGAAATTAATTTTTCCTTTTGGTAAAACAGAGCAAGAAAAATTTGAGTTGGGAAAAAGGGCTTTGGAACTTTTGGGAATTGAACACAATGTTACAATTGAAAATGTTGTTTTGAGTGAGGAAGATAGTAAAGCGTTTTTGGTTAATTTAGGAATTGAAATGAAAGATGGTTTAATGAAAGAGTTAGATGTTACACCACCCTTAAAGGATGACTCTGGTGAGCCTCAGGCGTACCCCGAAAAATCTTCTGCGAAGATTTTTACTAAGGGCAGTAAATTTGAAGGGGATAATATTTTAGGAATTGTTAATGAGGTTTCTGATTTTGTGATTAAAGATAAAGCAGGGGATTTTATTGGCGCTAGAATGGGTCGTCCTGAAAAAGCTAAGTTGAGGAAGTTGCAGGGTAGTCCGAATGTTTTGTTTCCTGTTGGAAGAGAAGGAGGGAGGTTTAGGAGCGTTAATGCTGCATGTAAGGTTGGGAAAGTTAGAAGTACTTTTCCGTTGAATTATTGTGAAGGTTGTAAAAAGAAAACAATTTATTCTGCTTGTGAGATGTGTGGGAAAAAGTCTAGGAAAATGTTTTATTTTTATGAGGGTAAAGAAAAAGGTTTTGAAAGTGAGAAAGAAGAGTATGAGAAGAAGGGTTTGAATTATTGTATTCAGGATTTAGAAGTGAAGCATTATTTTGATAAAGCTGTTGAGAGATTGGGGTTAGCAAAATCAGAGATTCCACTTTTGGTTAAGGGTGTTAAGGGTACAAGTTCTGCAGAGCATAGTATTGAGATTTTGGAAAAGGGGATTTTGCGGGCAAAGAATAATTTGCAGGTGAATAAGGACGGGACGATTCGGTTTGATTGCACTGAGTTGCCGTTGGTTTCGTTTAGACCGATTGAGATTGAAGTTTCTGTTGAGAAGTTGAAAGAATTAGGTTATGATAAAGATGTTTATGGGAAAGAGTTGGTTAATGATGAGCAGATTTTGAATTTGATGCCGCATGATGTTTTGATTCCGAGTTCGCCTGAGTCACACGAAGAGAGAGGAGATAATGTTTTTATTAATATTTGTAATTTTGTCGACGAGGAGTTGGAGAGGATTTATGGGTTGAAGAAGTTTCATAGTGTTGGTAAGAGAGAGGATTTAATTGGGCAGTTGGGGGTTTTTATGGCGCCGCATAATGTTGCAGGAGTTGTTTGTCGTTTTATTGGATTTTCAAATTCTCTTGGGGTTTATGCGAGTCCATATATGCATGCTGCAGTGCGTAGAGATTGTGATGGGGATGAAAGCGCGATAATGTTGTTGACAGATGTGTTGTTGAATTTTTCAAGGAAGTTTTTGCCGTCGCATAGAGGGGGGACTCAGGATGCACCTCTTGTTTTGAATGCGAAGATAGATGCAGGAGAAGTTGATGACCAAATTTTGGATTTTGAGCTTTCGTTTGGTTATCCGTTGGAACTTTATGAGTTAGCTGAGAAGAAAGAGCATTCTTCAAAAGTTAAAGGAATTAAAATGGTAAAGGATGTGTTGAGAGAAGGAGGGGATCCTTTTGTTGGGGTTGGTTTTACGCATAATACAGATAATTTTAATGATAGTGTTATTTGTTCTTCATATAAAACTTTAGAGACAATGAATGATAAAGTGAATCATCAGATGGCGTTGGTTGAGAAGATTCGGGCGGTTGATACGCCCGATGTTGCGCGGTTGATTATAGAGAGGCATTTTATGCGGGATATGAGGGGTAATTTGAGGAAGTTCTCGATGCAGGGTTTTAGGTGTGTTGGGTGTAATGAGATAATGAGGCGACCGCCGTTGAGTGGGGTTTGCTCTCGGTGCAAGGGGAAAATTATTTTTACAATTCATGAAGGAGGAATAAAAAAATATCTTGAGGCTTCTTTGAATCTGGCTGAAAAATATAATTTGTCTAATTATTTAAAGCAGACACTTCAAATTACAAAAGAAAATATTGATTCAATATTTGGGAAGGAACTTGAGAGACAAGAGAAGTTAGAGGGGTGGTTCTGAGAACCGAAACATTTAAATAACACCATATATTATTATGTTATATAATGATACAAAATGGTAAAAATACAAATAGATTTATCAGAGAAAGAAGACAAGATAGTGGATGTTTACAAACTTGTCAACAATTTAAAAACTAAACAAGAAGCAATAAAACAAATGATAAAATATTTTAAGGTTAAAATCGTTCCAGAGAAAGTGAATATGGATGAAGAATATTATAAGAAAGCATTAAAATTTGGAGAAGATAAAAAATGAATTGGAGTTTAATTTTAAGTATTGGCCTACCTATTTTATTCATATTCTTTATAGCAAGATATACTTATAGGACATATAATGAAATTATTTGGTGGGGGTTAAAAGTTGATAAGCTAGCAGGAAATGTTGATGCAACTTTAAAGAAAAAATATGATATGATTCCTGCCTTGTCGGAAATTGTTAAAGGTTATGCTAAACATGAAAGTTCAACTTTTTCTGAAGTCACTAAACTCCGTTCACAATGGGGAAATGCTAAAACAACTAATGAGAAAATCAACAAGGCAAATATGTTGGAAGGGGCTTTATCTAAATTATTATTAATTCAAGAACAATATCCTCAATTAAAAGCCGATAGGAATTTTCGGGAGATACAAAAAAGTATATCACGGGTGGACAATGATATTATGAAAGAAAGAAAATATTATAATGAGAAGGTGAGAAGATATAATGTTAGGGTTAAATTATTTCCAAAAAATATTATCGCAAAAATGTTTGGGTTTGAGAAAAGAGAATTCTTTTCGAAGGAAGAATGAATAGAAAAAATAAAATAAAACTAAGAGAATTTGATGATAAGAAATTGTTATGGATTGCTGCAGGAATAGGTTTATTAGGAAACCTTTCAGCAAATTTTATTTTGGAAACCTCTTCCAAGGAAACAAGATTTGGGATAGGCTTGGTGAGTTTTATAGGGTTCTTTTTTCTTCTTTTTGGGCTATCAAAAGGATATGGAAGAATTTATGAGAACAAAAAATAAAAATTACTTTTTCTCAAAACAAATAATAAACAATCGTCGGGATAATTAAACAACATCATATTTAACAAACAAAAACGTTTATATATAAGAGATATATAACTAATTATATATAAACTATTGAAAATGAATACAACCATACAACTTGATAAATCAATTTTGGAATCCTTGAAAAATTCTAGAGAATATCCTCGACAAACTTATAATGAATTGCTTAAAAAAATGGTCGAAGTTTTTATGAGTGTTAAAAAGAAAAACCAATATGATGAATTTTTGCACAAAATTCAACAGCCGATGATGAAAGAATTATGGGATAATAAAGAGGACGAGGTTTGGGAAAGTGCTTAATTCTGGAGATGTTGTTTTAACAAGGGTGCAATATACAGATACAGGTGAAGTGAAAACAAGACCTGCATTAGTTTTATTTGAAGAATTAGGGAATGTTGTTGTGGCAGGAATAACAAGTAACAAGGAAATGGAAGGCGTTCCATTAACTAAAAAAGAAGGGGCCGTAAAAGATAGTGTGATTAAGTTAAATTATATTTTCACAATTTCTCATCAATTGATTTTAAGAAATTTATTTAGTTTAGGTTCAAAAAAGAAAAAAGAAGTTTTTGATGAGTTAGTTCTTAAGTTGAATTCTTTAAGAGATCAAAACAAATAAAAAATAATAGTTGGGATAATTAAACACCCCATCATGTTTGTTCTTCTTACACCTGTTTGAATGCAGTAAATTCCTGTGAGTGTTGAAATTCCTAAGACAACTAAACCGAAAAAGCCAGAAGTGATTTTTTCTCCTGTTAAATATCCAGAAGCA
>Ga0222658_1000419_pt1 | contig 23080 bp, 19 predicted proteins | sample AntAcemetagen476_FD_179830 | JGI IMG/M metagenome (GOLD analysis project Ga0222658, IMG submission 179830) | Saline water microbial communities from Ace Lake, Antarctica - #476 | ecosystem: Environmental > Aquatic > Non-marine Saline and Alkaline > Saline | place: Antarctica: Ace Lake... | reverse complement strand
GTATTAAATTCAATGAATCAACCAAAGAAATGTCTGGTGATATTATTCCTGTAGAAATAACAGTTTATGAAGATAGAACCTTTAGTTTTAAATTAAAAACTTCTCCTGCTTCTGATTTACTTAGAAAGTCAGCTGGAATTGAAAAAGGTTCAGGCACGCCTCATAAAAAGAAAGTCGGTAAAGTTACTAAGCAGCAAATTAAAGAAATTGCTGAAAAGAAATTAGTTGATTTGAATGCTTATGATGTTGAACAAGCCGAAAAGATAATAGAAGGGACAGCTCGTTCAATGGGTATTGACGTTAAGTAATTTTATTGTATAATTGAATTATAGTTTAAGAATTAGGAGGGAGAAATCTCTTCTTTTAGTTTTTTAACAAAATAATATAATATGAAATACAAAAAGAGGAGGGGACTATTATGGAAAGACTGAGTTGGGATGATTATTTCTTAAAAGAAATTGTTCCTGCAGTTGCGAAAAGAGCTACTTGTGATAGGGGACGTAGCGGTGCGATCATAGTCAAAGATAAAAGAATTTTAACTACTGGATATGTTGGATCTCCTTCTGGATTACCTCATTGTGATGACGTTGGTCATCTTATACATGAAGTTATTGATGAAAATGGCGTTAAGTCAAAACACTGTGTTAGAACACTTCATGCTGAAGAAAACGCCATTTTACAAGCGGCTAAATTTGGGATTTCTATTGAAGGAGCAACTATTTATTGCAGCATGGTGCCATGTTTTCGATGCGCAATGAAAATTATTCAAGTTGGAATAAAAAGAGTTGTTGCCTTATATGATTATCAGAAATCAGAAAGAACAAAAGAGGAGTTTAATGAAGTAGGAATTGAATTAATAATAGATAACAATCAAATCAAACAATACGATAATGAATAAAGGGGGCAAGAAAAATGGCGAAGCTACTGTTTAAAGAAGGAGAATTTAAGATATTGTCGGATAATGTAGGCGGTCTTTCAGCTGAAGAATCTAATCAATTGATTAAAACTGCTGGAACAACTTGCTATCAAACAAGAGAAACAAGCAAAAAAACACCTGAAGAATTTATCCAAATGATTCAGGACAGAGGACATCATGCCATGTTGGAACATAGTTGGAATACAATTGAGATATTGTTGCCTTCTGACGTGAAGCCAATGGTTGGTTTCCGGTTATATAAATCAAATAACATTTTCTGCATTACTGAACGACCGGATTCTTTGCTTGTTTCAGGTAATTCCAGGATGTTTAATGAGGCCTGGACAAAGAGTAAAGACAGTTTGATCTTTAACATTATTAGCTTATTGAAGAAAGATAATCCTGTTTTGTTCATTGATCCTGGATCATATAACTTTGGTAAAAACTCAGAATATCTATTGATCCTCAATCCAAAATTGGAGACAAAAGAAGAAATTTTGATTCATCGCGCTATGACTGTTGAATTCAATAAAAATTCACGGGGCATGACCCATGAAACAGTCCGAAGCAGAAATGGTGATGAAAAAATAACTTCCTATGCTCAAGAAAGCACAAGGTATGTTGATTACGCAAAAGGCGAAATGGATTTAGAGCAATTTCAAATCAAATTCATTCTGCCCTATAACGATGAATTCAATTTTGAACAGAGAATCAACTTTTCTTCTGATGGTGTAATTTATTCTTTTACGCCGCAAAAATTTACTAATCTGATAGAAGATTGGTATAGGGCATTGAGGAAAAGCGGATTACGGCCAGAAGAGGCCAGACAATGGTTGCCAATTGGTATCAAGTCTCAAATTGTACAAACATACAATTTGAATGAATGGCTTCATTGGTTTTTCCTAAGGACAAACAAGGCTGCTCATCCCGAAATCAGATTTCTTGCTGTTAATCTGTTGATGGAGACGCAGAAAAGAATTCCTGAATGTTTTGATGAATTTGAGATCAGAGATGACGGCGAAAGTGCTATCTATAAAGGAGAAGATCTGTTGGTCTAGAAAATGAGCCCCGCTGAAGAAATATTCAGCAGGGCTTTTACTTTTCTTAAAAATTGTATAATATATAAATTAAGGAGGAAAAAATATGCAGACAAATATATATTCAGGAACATTTATTGTTTTTGAAGGATTGGATGGCTCTGGGCAAAGTACTCAGGCAGAACTTTTGCGTCATTATTTTGAAGACAATAAAGATTCAGTTGTTTTAACTAAAGAACCGACTGAAGATAGTGAATCTGGCAGAATGATTAGAAAGGTTTTAACAAAAGAAGAAAAGATTGAGCCAGATGAACTTCAAAAGCTTTTTGTTCAGGATAGAAAAGAGCATCTTAACAATTTAATAATTCCAAATCTGAAAAATGGAAAATTTGTTATTTCAGATCGCTATTTTCTATCAACTTGTGCTTTCGGCGGTATAAACTTAGACATGGAATGGTTAATTGAACTTAATGATAAGTTCATTCTGCCAAATATTACTTTTCTTTTAAATGTTGATCCGAGAATATGCATTGAAAGGATAGACAAGAGAGGCAAAAGATTTGAGTTTTTTGAAGAAGAAAAGAAATTAACCAAAGTAAGAGAGAATTATTTTAAATTAGCAAAAAGATTTCCTAATATTTACACAATTAACGGAGAGCTTTCAAAAGAAGCAGTTTTTAAAGAAATTCTAAATAAATTTAAAAAATAAGTTAGGATAAAAGACCTTGAACAATATATACAAAAACGTTTAAGGTCTTTATTTTTCCTAAAAATTGATATATTATAGGCATATGAATAAAGACAAAAATTGGGAATTGCTTAAAAAAAGTGATTTAGAGATATATGAAGCAATTTATGGAGAAGAGAAGCGTCAATCTAAAGGAATCGAATTAATTCCTTCAGAAAACTATGCTTATCCAGAAGTTTTAGCAGTTAATAGTTCAGTTTTAACTAATAAATATTCAGAAGGATATCCTGGAAAAAGATATTATGGAGGGCAAGAATTTACTGATATAGTAGAAGAATTAGCTATTGATCGAGCAAAAAAAGTTTTTCGTTGTGAACACGCTAATGTTCAGTCATTATCTGGATCTCCTATGAATCAAGCAGTCTATTTGGCTTTGCTTAAACCAGGAGATACTATTCTTAGTATGGACCTATCTCATGGAGGCCATCTCACTCATGGATCTCCATTCTCCCATATGAGCAAGATTTTTAATTTTGTTCATTATAAAACTAATCATGATAATAAAGGAAAAATTGATTTTAATAAATTGATGGAAATTGCTAAAAAGAATAAACCAAAAATTATTCTTTGCGGATATAGTTCTTATCCAAGAGATATTAATTATTCCGATTTTAAAAAAGTAGCTGAATCTGTTAATGCTATAACCATGGCTGATGTGTCGCATATAGGAGGATTAATTGCTGGTGGAGTTTTAAAAAATCCATTTGATTATGGATTTGATATTGTTACTACTACAACTCATAAAAGCTTAAGAGGGCCAAGAGCCGGTTTAATTTTATGTAGAAAAAAGTTCGCTGAAAAAATTGATAAATCTGTTTTTCCTGGTTTGCAAGGTGGTCCTCATATGCAAACAATTGCTGCCATAGCAACAACTCTTAAAAAAGCTATGAAACCAGAGTTTAAAAAATATGCTGAACAGATATTAAAAAATGCAAAAGTATTATCTGAAGTTTTAATGGAAAATAATACTAAATTAATTACAGATGGAACAGATAATCATATGATGGTTATAGATACAATTAAAAGTTTTAATATTAATGGTAAAATTGCTGAAAAAACATTAGATAAGATTTCTATTACAGTTAATAGACAGATTATTCCTGATGATGTTAATCCGCCATTACAGCCAAGTGGTATTCGTATAGGATCGCCAGCTGTTACTACCAGAGGAATGAAAGAAAGAGAAATGAAGAAGATTGGTTTATGGATCGTTGATGCATTAAAACATTATAAAAATGATAAATATTTAAATAGATTAAAAAAAGAAGTAGAAAGTTTGTGTTTAAAATTTAAAGTGCCTGGAATTAATTAAATGAATATTATTGATGGTAAAAAAATAGCAGATGAAATATTAGATAGCTTAAAAAAGGAAATTAAAAAGCGATCTCTTAAACCATGCTTGGGCATAATTTTAGCAGGAGATGATTCAGCATCTCTTTTGTATATTCAAAAGAAAGAAGAATCATCTCGTAGAATAGGTATTGAAATAAGAAAACATATTCTATCTAAAGATGTTTCAGAAGAAGAAATTTTAAAAATTATTAATTCTTTAAATCATAATAAGCAAATTAATGGTATTTTGATTCAAATGCCTTTGCCTAAAGATATTTCACCTGATAGAATTGTACAAGCGATTGATCCAAAAAAAGACGTAGATGGCTTTCTGTTTAAAAGTAATTTTGACTCACCATTTGTTTTGGCTATTCAAAAAGCGCTTAAAGCAACTGAAGAAGATTTAGAAAATAAGAAAATAATCGCATTAGTTAATACAGATGCTTTTAAAAAAATAGCAGAAAGAATAATAAAAGCTGATTATTTAATTGGTTTCAATAAAGGATTCATAGATGATTTAAAGAAAGCTGATGTAATTATTACTGCATTAGGTCAACCTAATGCAATCAAATCTTCAATGATTAAAGAAAATGTAATCTTAATAGATGGCGGAATAAGTAGAAAAAATGGTAAAATAATAGGAGACATTGATAAAGAGAGTGTTAAAGAAAAAGCTAAATGGCTTTCTCCTGTGCCAGGTGGCATTGGGCCAATTACCGTAGCTTTTTTATTAAAAAATGTAGTTTTATCTATAAAATAATATGAAAGATAAAGTAGTTATTGGATTAGAAATTCATAGTGAATTAAAAACACAGAGTAAAATGTTCTGTGATTGTTTAAATAACCCAGAAGCAGAGGAACCTAATATTAATATTTGTCCTATTTGTATGGGACATCCAGGAACCTTGCCTGTGATTAATCAGAAGGCAGTTGAGCTTGTTATTAAAACTGGACTTGCCTTAAATTGTCAGATCCCAGATTTTGCAAAATTTGACCGTAAGAACTATTTTTATCCTGACTTACCAAAAGGTTATCAAATTTCTCAATATGATTTGCCATTAGTTAATAAAGGACATTTAGAAATTAATGGTAAAAAAATAGGGATTACTAGAATTCATCTTGAAGAAGATGCAGGTAAATTGATTCATATTCAGGGAGCTAAATATTCTTTAGTTGATTTTAATAGAGCGGGGTTACCATTGATGGAATTAGTTACTGAACCAGATATTACTTCTGGTCAAGAAGCTCGTAAATTTTGTGAAGAATTACAATTAATTATCCGTTACTTAGATGTTTCTGAAGCTAATATGGAGAGAGGACAGATGCGTTGTGAAGTAAACGTTTCTCTTAGGTCGGCAAAGGGTAAAATGGGAACTAAAGTAGAAATTAAAAATTTAAATTCTTTTAGAGTAGTTGAAAAATCTATTGATTATGAAATTAAAAGACAGTCAAAGGTACTGGATTCAGGTGAAAAAGTTATTCAAGAAACAAGAGGATGGGACGAAAAGAAGCAAAGAACATTTTCTCAAAGAATTAAAGAAGAATCTAAGGATTATAGATATTTTCCAGAACCAGATTTGCCTCCTTTAAATAATTTAACAAAAATTAGTTCTAAATTATCAGTTGGATTACCCGAATTGCCTCAACCCAAAAGAAAAAGATTTGAGGAAGAGTATAATTTGCCGATTGATGATATTAATATTTTAGTTAATAGTAAGGGCTTATCTGATTATTTTGAACAAGTTATTTCTGAATTAAATACATGGTTAAAGATTAAATCAATTAGCGATAAACAACCTTTAATAAAATTAACTGTTAATTATGTTTTAACTGAATTACAGAAATTATTATCATCTACTAAGACAAAAATTAAAAATTGTAAAATTAGTTCAGAAAATTTTGCTGAATTTATTACTTTAATTCATCAGAAAGAAATTTCTAGTTCAGCTGCTCAGTCAGTGCTTAAGGAGATGTTTGAAACTAGCGCTGATCCATCTCATATTATTGAAACAAAAAATCTGAAACAAGTTAATGATAAAGACACATTAACTGGAATAGTTAAACAAGTAATCAAAGATAATTCTAAGCCAGTTGATGACTTTAAATTAGGCAAAGAAAATGCCCTTCAGTTTTTAGTAGGCAAAGTAATGGCAAATAGTAAAGGGCAAGCTAACCCAGAAGTTGTTAAAGAAATTTTAAAAAAAGAAATCTTGAATTAGCTTTTTAGCTTCTTGATAATTTTTAACCCATTTAATTCGTTTGTCTCGTCTAAACCATGACATTTGTCGTCTAGAATATTGTCTGGTATGAATATTTATTAATTCTTTGGCTTGTTCTAATGATATTTCTTTTTTAGTATAAGAAATTATTTCTTTATATCCAATTCCGCTCATAGAATATGGCTTAGTGCCGTATTTTTTTATTAGTTTTTTAACTTCTTCAATTAATCCGTTTTCAATCATTTTATCAATTCTTTTTAATATTTTTTTATCAAGAGTTTTATAATCTTTTTTTAATCCAATTTGAATAATATCAAATAAAGCTGGTTTTTTATTCTTTTGTTCAGAGAATTTTTGTTTAGTTAATAAACAAACCTCTAGTGCTCTAATCATTCTTCTTTTATTATTGATATCAATTACTTTTAAAGCTTGAGGGTCTATTTTTTTAAGTTGATTATATAATTCTTGATTTGTCTTTTTTTCTAATTTAAAACGAAGCTTTTTATCTGGTTTGACTTTAGGAATTTGAAGATTATCAACTATTACTTGTATGTATAGTCCTGTGCCACCAACTAAAAATGGAATTTTATTTCTTTTTTGTATGTCTTTAATTATTTTTACGACTTTTTCTTTAAAATCAGCCAAAGTAAATTCTTCATTTGGTTTAATAATGTCTATTAAATGATGAGGGATTATTTCCATTTCTTTTTTCTTTATTTTAGCTGTTCCAATATTCATTTCTTTATAGATCTGACGAGAATCAGCAGAAATTATTTCACCATTAAATTTCTTAGCAAGTTTAATGGACATATTGGATTTACCAGAAGCAGTAGGGCCTAATATGACAATTAATTTATTATTTAATTTCTTTTTGTTTTTAAAAATATCTGAAAGAATTTTTTTTCTTCTTTTTTTCTCATTAGACATGATATCATCTCTAAAATTATATGCGGATGTGCCTGGCCTAGGGGAATAAGAAGAAACAAAAGTTTGTTTAAATTTAATTTCTTTAACCAGTTTAACTGTATTTTGAAATTGTTTTTCAGTTTCTCCGGGGAAGCCGACAATAATGTCAGTTGAAATTTTTGCATTTGGTATGTATTTTAAAATCTTTTTAATTAATTTTTTGTAATTTCCAACCGTATAGTTGCGATTCATTCTTTTTAGAATATGATTATCTCCTGATTGAACTGGCAAATGAATCTCTTTAGAGATTTTTCTTCCATTAGCAATTACTTTAATTAATTGATTAGATATATCTTTTGGATGTGATGTTAGAAAACTTAATTTAAAGTCGCCAGGAAGATTATTAAGTTTTTCTAGTAATTGAGGAAATGTTAATTTGTCTTTATAACTATTAACATTTTGTCCAAGTAAAATTATTTCCTTATATCCATTCTTAATTAAATTTTTAACTTCTTTAATAATTTTTATTGCTGATTTTGATTTTTCTCTGCCTCTTGTGTAGGGAACAGCGCAATAAGAACAAAAATTATTACATCCAGTCATAATTGGAACAAGTGCTTCTTCGTTTCCATCACAAGTTTTGCATTTTAATGTTTTTTTAAAATCAATAATAGGCCAAATCTCATCAACTTGATTTTCAAATTCTTTTTTATCTTTTTCTAAAATACATCCTGTTAATATTACTTTTAGCTTTAAATTTTGTCTTTTTAATTTATTTAATTTTTTAATTTTACTTTTTACTCTATCAATTGCTGATTGCCTAACAGAGCATACATTGATTATTACTAAATCTGCCTGTTCCATATCATCAACATGTTTGTATCCTTTATTCTCTAATTGAGTAGATATTTTTTGGCTGTCAGATTCATTCATTTGACAACCATATGTAATTATATTGTACTTATCCATATGTTTTGTATCTTATCTAAAAATATTGTATAATACAAGCATTATGAAAGATATTTTTTTGTCAGTTATTATACCTGCATATAATGAAAGCAAGAGAATTACTAATACTCTTTTAGATATTGATTATTATTTAAGCAAACAAGATTATTCTTATGAAATTCTTGTTGTTAATGATGGTTCTAAGGATAAAACCGTTGAAGTTGTTGAAAAAGTTGCTGATTTAGTTAAAAATTTAAGAATAATTGATAATAAAAAGAATCATGGGAAAGGATGGGTTGTTAGACAAGGAATGCTTGAATCATTAGGTCAGATTCGTCTTTTTATGGACGCAGACAATGCTACTACTATTAATCATTTTGAAAAAATGATACCTTTATTTGAACAAGGATATAGGATTGTGATTGGTTCTCGCGATAGTAAGGATGCTGCTGGAGCTAAGCAAGCTGTTTCTCAACCTTTTTATAAAAGATTATTGGGTAATTTTGGAAATCTTTTAATTCAATTATTAGCCGTACCTGGTATTTGGGATACTCAATGTGGTTTTAAAGCATTTACTGATAAAACAGCTAAAAGTATTTTTAAACGTTCTTTGATTGATCGTTGGGGTTTTGATATTGAAGCATTGGCTCTAGCTAAAAAGTTGAATTATAAGATAGGTGTTATTCCAACTTATTGGATAAATGATCCAAATAGTAGCGTTAGTTTAAAAGGGTATTTAAATACTTTTAGAGAATTATTTAAAATAAAATTTAATTTGATTTTTGGTAAATATGATAAAAAATAAGAAGAAATTTCCATCAGAATTAAGAATGGATTTAGTCTCTAATGATTGGGTGGTCGTTGCTACTGGAAGATCGCGTCGTCCAGAAACATTTGCTAAACACAAGAGAATTAAAGATTCAATTTCGTCAGATAAGTGTTTTTTTTGTAAACCAGAAATATTAGAAAAATCAATTGATAAGATTAATAATAAAGATGGTTCTTGGTTCGTTGTTTCTTATCCTAATGATTTTCCTGCTTTTGCCCCAGCTAAAGAGTTAAATCAAAGGAAAGAAGGTCCTCATCGGGTAATGGACGGAGTAGGTCATCATGAAGTAATTATTACAGCTGATCATGAAAGACAAATGGCACTATTTACTAAAGATGAAGTAAAAATGGTAGTTGATCTTTATCAAAAGAGATATTTAGAATTAATGAATAAAGAATTTGTTAAATACATTTCTATTTTTCATAACAATGGCAAAGAAGCAGGTGCTTCAATTTCCCATCCTCATTCTCAATTATTAGCTATTCCTGTGATTGATCCTCATTTAAGGTCTAGCATTGATGGGGCGGAAGCATTTTATAGGAGTCAGGGAAAATGTGTTTATTGTACGATAATTGAATGGGAACTTAAAGATAGGAAGAGAATTATTTATGAAAATGATAAATTTTTAGTAATTTGTCCTTTCGCTTCGCAGGTTTCCTTTGAAGTTAGAGTATATCCGAAAGAGCATCAGCCATGTTTCGAAAAAATGAATGAACAAGAAAAAGAATATTTTTCTGATGCAATGCAAGTCGCTTTAAGTAAAATATACAAAGGGCTTAAGGATCCTGCTTATAATTTTTATTTTCATACAGCTCCTTGCGATGAAGGGAATTACGATCAATACCATTGGCATTTAAATATTCTGCCTAAAACTAATGTTTGGGCTGGTTTTGAATTAGGCGTTGGTGTAGAGATTAGTACAATTGAGCCAGAAAAAGCGGCTGAATTTTTAAGGGAAATAAAATGATAGAATGTATTTTTATTTGGTTGTTGTCTTTAGTGTCCAGTATAATTTCTAAAATAGGGTATTATGGAATATTTATTTTAATAACTATTGAAAGTTCTTTTATCCCATTTCCTTCAGAGATTGTTATTCCTCCAGCTGCTTATTTAGCTTATCAAGGTGAATTTAATATATATTTAGTTATTTTAGTTGGAATAGCAGGCAGCTTATTAGGTGCTTTAATTAATTATTATTTAGCTTATACCTTAGGACGTAAAATAATTTATTCTTTAGCTAATAAGAGATTTTCTAAATTTTTATTGATTAGTCCTGAAAAACTTGATAAAGCAGAAAAATGTTTCTTGAAATATGGTAATGCGTCTACTCTTATCGGTCGATTAATTGTTGGAGTCAGACAATTAATCTCTATACCAGCTGGTTTTTCTAAAATGAATTTAAAGAGTTTTATATTCTTTACATCTTTAGGTTCTGGTATTTGGATAGTTATTTTAGCATTTCTTGGTTATAATATTGGCTATAATCAAGAATTATTTAATAAATATTATCAGGAAATTTCATTATTATTTATTCTTTTAGCTGTAATTGTAATAATTGGAATTATTATTAAGAAAAAAATTAAAAACAATGGATAAAAAAATATTAATTATTGGTAATTGGAAATGTAATCCTGTTACTTTAAAAGAAGCTAAAAATCTTTTTGGTATGATTAGTGGGCGGATGACTAAGAATAAAGACACAGAGGTCGTTATTTGCCCTCCTTTCGTCTATCTTAGCTCTTTAATAGATGTGTCTCAGGATAAGGTGGTTTTTGGTGCTCAGGACTGTTTCTGGGAACAGAAAGGAGCTTTTACAGGTGAAATTTCTCCTTTGGAACTCAAAAATTTAGGTTGTCAATATGTAATTGTTGGACACTCAGAAAGAAGAAAGTATCTTAAGGAAACCGATGAAATGATTAACAAAGAAATTAAGATGGTTTTAAAATCAAGATTAAAACCAATTCTTTGTTTAGGCGAAGAAGCTAGGGATACTTTTAATTCTGATGGTAAACCCTTAAATGAAATGAGTTTGATTGTGGCTGAACAATTAGAAAAAGCTTTACTTGGTATTTCAGCTAGTCGAATAAGAGAGATGACAATTGCCTATGAACCTATTTGGGCTATTGGTACAGGCAGCGCTTGTTCATCTGATGATGCTATGAAAGCAGGTTTATTTATTCGTAAAACTTTAGCTAAAATATATGACCGAACTACTGCAGAAAAAGCTAGAATCATTTATGGTGGTAGCGTTAATAGCAAGAATGTTAATGAGTATGTTAAAGAAGCTAGAATGGATGGAGTTTTAGTAGGTGGAGCTTCTTTAAATGCTAGTGAGTTTATTAGAATTATAGAAAAAATCAATAATTAATTATGAAATTTCTTAAAGATTTTGATTTTAAAAATAAACGTGTTTTAGTAAGGGTTGATTTTAATGTTCCTGTGGGTGATGATAAAAAAGTTGACAATAAAGAAGATTGGCGAATTGAAACCGTCTTGCCAACTATTAATTATTTACTAGATCAAGATGCTAAAATTATTCTATTATCTCATCTTGGTAGACCAAATGGCAAGATTATAGAAGATTTACGATTGGACCCTGTTGCTAAAAGATTAAAAGAGCTTTTAAATAAGGAAATTATTAAATTAGATGATTGTATTGGAGAAGATATTGAAGAAAGAATTAATAATATTGAATCTGGAGAAATTATTCTTTTAGAAAATCTTCGTTTTTATAAAGAAGAAGAAAATAATGACTCTGATTTTGCTAAAAAGTTAGCTAGTTATGGAGAAATCTATATTAATGATGCCTTTAGTGTAAGTCATCGCGCACATGCTTCTTTAGTAGGAATTCCCAATTATTTGCCTTCCTGTGCAGGCCTATTATTAGAAAAAGAAATTAAAACTCTTTATAATGTATTAGATAAAGCCAAGAGACCCTTGGTTGTTGTTGTTGGTGGAGCAAAAATTTCTACTAAAATTAAATTTATAGAAGAATTTTTAACTAAAGCTGATAATTTGCTTTTAGGAGGAGCTTTGGCTAATACCGTTATTGCGGCTAAGGGATTTGCCATTGGTAGATCTGTTGTTGAAGAGGGAATGATTAAAGAGATTGAAAAAATGAAGTTAACTGATGTTAATCTTAATTTACCAATTGATGCTGTTGCTTCAGTAGATCCTTCTGGTAATGCTCCTTCTAGAATCGTTCCGATTGGAAAAACGAATGAAAATGAAATGATTTTAGACATTGGACCAGATACAATTTTATTATATAATCAAATAATTTCTCAAGCCAAAACGGTTATCTGGAATGGGCCAATGGGTTTAATTGAAACAGATAAGTTTATTCATGGTAGCGAAGAAATCGCTAAATTTATTGCTAAAAGTGAAAGTTTTTCAATAGTTGGTGGAGGAGATAGCATTTTTTTATTAGAAAAAATAAATTTATTAGATAAGATAGATCATGTTTCTACTGGTGGTGGTGCAATGTTAAAATTTTTAATTGGTGAGAAATTACCAGCTATAGAGGTCCTTAATTAATTTTATGAAATGGCAAGTTAGACCAAAGGCGCCTAGCGCTTTTTTTAAACAATTTCCAGAATTTTCTTCTTTGATTGTTCAACTATTGTATAATCGAGATTTAAAAACTCAAAAACAAATTGATGAGTTTTTTAATTCTGATTTTCAAACAGACATACATGACCCCTTCCTTTTAAAAGAGATGGATAAAGCAGTTAAACGAATTAAAGAAGCAATAGAAAAACAGGATAAAATAACGGTTTATGGTGATTTTGATGCTGATGGAATTTGTTCTTCTGCAATTATTTATTTAACTCTTAAAGAGTTGGGAATCAAAAATATTAATACATATATTCCAAATAGGGAAGAAGAAAATCATGGTTTAAATAATAAATCAATAAAATATTTAGCTAAAAATGGAACAAAATTAATTATTACAGTTGATTGTGCCAGTTCTGATTCAGAGGAGATAGATTTAGCTAATTCATTAGGAGTTGATGTTATCATTACTGATCATCATATAGTTGGTAAAAAGGTACCCAATGCAGTTGCTCTTGTTAATCCTTGGCAAAAGGGTGATAAATATCCCTTTAAGAAATTAGCTGGTGCTGGTGTAGCATATAAATTAGCTTGTGCTCTTTTGCCTCTTGAAGATCCTTTTAAAAAATGGTTACTTGATTTAACTGCATTGGCAACAGTCGCTGATGTTATGCCAATTATTGGTGAAAATAGAACCTTAGTTAAGTATGGTTTAGGAGTTTTGGCTCAAACAAAATGGCTTGGGTTAAAGGAATTAATGAAAGTATCAAATATAACTCCTGAAATAATTGAAAATCCTCTGAACGGAAAAGCTCCTTTAACCAATCTTGATGTTTATACATTGGGTTTTGTATTGGGCCCTCGTTTAAATGCGGCAAGTCGCGTGGATCATGCTGATGGAGCTTTTAATCTTTTAATTAGTAATAATAAGAAAGAAGCAAAAGGATTAGCTCAAAAAATTAATCAAAATAATTCTTTAAGACAAAGCGTAACCGAGAAGCTTATTAAAGAAATAGAAATAATTTTAAAAGAAAAGTTTTCTAATGGAGAATATCCAAAAATTATTCTTGAAGGTAATCCTAATTGGCCAGTTGGTTTAATTGGTTTAATGGCTGGAAAAATTGCTGATAAATATGGTTGTCCAACAATTGTCTATAATCAAAAAGGTAATTTAATTAATGCTTCTTGTCGATCTATCCCTCAATTTAATTTGATAAAAGCATTTGATAAATGCGCTGATTTATTTATTGATTATGGTGGACATAAAGCTGCAGCTGGTTTTATGATGAAAAAATCTAAATTAGATCAATTTAAAAATATTTTTTATAAATTAATTGAAAAAGAATTAAAGGATCAAGACTTAACACCTGTTTTAAAGATTGATGCAGAATTATTTTTAGAAGATATTAATTGGTCAAATTATGATAAAATTCAAATGTTTGCTCCATTTGGTAAAGATAATCATTCGCCTAAATTTTTAACTAAAAACTTAGAAATTTTTAATTTAAGAACAGTAGGCAATGGTAATAAACATTTAAAAATAGAATTAATTATATTCGGTAAAAATGGAAAAGCAAAGAAATTTAATGCTATTGCATTTGGACTAGGAGACAAAGAGCCGTTATTGAAAAAAGGAAATTTAATAAACATTGTTTTTGAAATCATTGTTAATCAATGGAATGGTCGAAGAGATTTAGAAATGAAAATAATTGATTTAAAATTAACAGAATAGTAAAATTAAATTATGAAAATTAATATTTATACTGATGGTGGATCTCGTGGAAATCCAGGTCCATCTGCTATTGGGGTAGTAATTATTCAAGAAGGACAACCTCTTAAAAAATACGGAGAGTTTATTGGGGAAGCGACTAATAATCAAGCAGAATACCAAGCATTAATTTTTGCTTTAGAAAAAGCAAAACTTCTTTTTGGTAAAAAAAAGGCAAAAGAATTAGAAATAAGTGTTTTTATGGATAGTGAATTAATTGTTAAGCAAATGAATCATGAATATAAGATTAAAGAAAAAGATTTGCAATTATTATTTCTTAAAATTTGGAATATAATGCTTGATTTTAAACAAATCAGTTTTAAACATATCCGTAGAGAAGAGAATAAAGAGGCAGATAAATTAGTTAATGAGGCTTTGGATAATGAAAATAAAGAGCAAGTTCTTTTATAGAGCTTGACAGTATTATGAATTAAGCTATAATTATGATAGCTCAAGTAAGCTAGATAGTCACCCTGTAATTTTACAGGGAGGAAAGTCCGGGCACCGAATCCGCTAGAAGCGGAGGAAAGCGACAGTGGATAACGTCCACCGTTCGTAAGAATAGGGAAAGTGCCACAGAGACAATACTACTTCATTTTAGGGGTAATCTCCTAAAAAGAGGGAAAGGTGAAAAGTGAAGATTAAATCTTCTCGCCTGTCAGAGATGGCAAGGCGTGGTAAACCCTGTCTGGTGCAAGAGCAAATTCGTATTAAACGAAAAAAAGTAGCTCGCTTGATCCCGATGGTAACGTCGGGACTAGATAGATGACTATCCCTGTCTGCCAGTCGGCAGACAAGACAGAACCCGGCTTATTACTTGCTTGAGCTATATAAGAAGCGCACTTATTAAGTGGGCTTTTTATATTTCAAATTAAATTAATGGTTGTTTTTTATCTAAAAATCTATTAGGATTAATGTATAAGATGAAAAAATCAGAATTATTTTTTACTTCTATTCTGGTTCCTTTGGATTTTTTAATGCTTTTAGGAGCTGGTTTATTATCATATTATTTAAGAACAAGTTCTTGGGTTATTCAGCATAGGCCCGTTCTTTTTCACTTAAACCTTCCTTTTAATGAGTATGTTGCTTTAGTGATTAGTGTTTCTTTTTTTATGTTAATTATCTTTACATTAATTGGATTGTATAGAATTAAACCAGTTCGTAAATTATTAGAAGATTTTTTTAGAATTATTATTGGTATTTCAGCTGGAATGATGACTTTAGTTCTTTATATATTTCTTCGTCAAGAATTATTTGACTCACGTTTTCTTCTTTTAGCTAGTTGGTTAATATCTATTATTTTTGTTTCTTTTGGACGTTTTTTAATAATTCTTTGTCAAAAATATTTAATGAAAAAATACCATTTTGGCGCTAGTCAAGTTTTAGTAATTGGTAGAGATAGATTAAGTAAAAAAGTGATGTTAAATATTGAAAATGAACCAAGTTTGGGGTATCAATTGGTTGGTAATTTAATCGAGCCCGATATAGATAAAATTAAAAATGAAGTTGATAATAAAGATGTTGATGAAATTGTTTTAACCGATCCTGATTGGTCTAAAGAAAAAGTTTTAGAATTAATTAATTTTGCTGAAACTAATCATTTAGTTTTTAAATTTGTTCCTAATCTTTTTCAAACATTAACTACTAATACTAATATTGAAATATTAGGGCAAGTGCCAATTATTGAGATGAGAAATACAGCATTAGATGGATGGGGAAGGATCATCAAAAGATTGTTTGATATTATTTTTTCTTTGTTTTTTATTATTATATTCTCGCCAATTTATTTTTTGATTGCTTTAGCTATTAAATTTGAATCTCCTGGAGATGTATTTTATAAGGATTATCGTTATGGTTATCGTAAAAGAAAATTTGTTTTTTATAAATTTCGTTCTATGAAGGCTGATCTTTGTGACGGTGAATTTGGAACTAAAAAAGGGAATCAAATACTTAAAGAGTTAGAGAGTGATCATAATAAAAATTTTCGTAAAGGAGAACCCTTGCATAAGATTAAAGGTGATCCTAGAATTACTAAAATAGGTGAATTTGTTCGTAAATATTCTTTAGATGAATTACCTCAATTTTTTAATGTCTTAAAAGGAGATATGAGTATAGTTGGTTATAGACCTCATATGTCTTATGAAGTAAAAAAGTTTAATTTTGAACAACAAAGAATGTTTTATATCAAGCCAGGAATTACTGGTTTGGCTCAGATTTCTGGTCGTAGTGATATTTCTTTTGATGAAGAAGTTAAATTAGATGTTTTTTATATGGAAAACTGGTCATTAACTTTAGATTTAATAGTTGTTTTAAAAACTCCTTTTATAATCTTATTTAAAAGACATAAAATATGAAAATTGCCTTAGTGCATGATTATCTTAATCAGTATGGAGGGGCAGAAAGAGTATTAGAGTCATTTTGTGAAATTTTTCCAAAAGCACCAATCTATACTTTGCTTTATGATAAAGAAAAAACTGGATATGCATTTGAAGGGCGTGAAATTCATACTTCCTTTCTTCAGAATGTTCCATTTGTTAAATCTCATCATCGTCCATTTTTAATGTTTATGCCGATAGCTATTGAACAGTTTGATTTGTCTAAATATGATTTAGTGCTTTCTGATTCAGCTAGCTATGCTAAGGGAGTAATTACTTCTTCAAATACTCTTCATGTTTGTTATTGTCATACTCCCATTCGTTATGCATGGGATGATTCGCATAAGTATATTGAAGAATTTGGTTATTCTAATTTAATTAAGAAAACAATTCCTTTTTTTATGAGTTATATTAGAATATGGGACGAACAAGCAGTTCAAAGGGTTGATAAGTTTATTGCTAATTCTAATTTTGTATCTAATAGAATAGAAAAATATTATAAAAGGGATTCAGATGTAATTCATCCTCCGGTTAAGGCAGATCTTTTTCATATTGCTACAAAAATTGATAAGTATTTTTTAATGGTTGGTAGATTTTTACCATATAAGAGATTTGATTTGGTGATTGATGCTTTTAATCAATTAGGTTGGCCTTTAAAGATTGTTGGTGATGGACCAGAAAGAAAAAAACTTCAAGCTAAAGCTAAATCAAATATTGAATTTATCGGATTAATTTCTGATAAAGAATTAAAAAATTATTATGCTCATTGCCAAGCATTTCTTTTCCCTCAAGAAGAAGATTTTGGTATCGTTGCCATAGAAGCCATGGCTTCTGGGCGTCCGGTGATTGCATATAAAAGTGGCGGTGCTTTAGAAATTATTCAAGATGGGAAAACTGGATTATTTTTTGAAAAACAAACATCAAGTGATTTAATCAAAATTTTAAAAAAATTTAATTCAGATAATTTTGATCCTAAAATAATTAGAAAAAGAGCCATGGAATTTGATCAAGAAAAATTTAAACAAAAAATAGAAAACTTTATTAATGAACATTGGAATAGACATCAGAGTCTTGGCTCGAGGAACCAGAACTGGAGTAGAAGAGTATACAATTAATCTTTTATCTCATTTACTGTCCCTAGAGCCAGAAATAAGTTATAAGCTTTTTTATAACGCTTATCAAAAAGTTGACTTAGATTATGATTGGCTTGATTTAGATAATGTTAAATTAAAAGATTTTAGAATTCCTAATCGTATTTTTTTTGCTGTAGCCCGTTATCTTAATCAACCTAAAATAGATAAATTACTTAATGAGATTGATGTGTATTTCAATCCTCATTTTTTTATTGCTCCATTGACGAAGAAATGTAAAAAAGTAATTACTTTTCATGATTTATCCTTTGAACATTATCCAGAATTTTTTTCATGGCGTAAAAGAGCTTGGCAAAAATTTTTAATGAATACTCGTGAAGAAGCGAATAGGGCTGATAAAATTATTGCTGTTTCTCAGTCAACTAAAAACGATTTAATTAATCTTTATAAGATTAAAGAAAATAAAATAGAAGTAGTTCATTCGGGTGTTGGCAAAGAATTTAAATTAATAAATAAAGATATATTATTAAGAGACAAGATAAGGGAGAAATATAATTTACCAGAAAAATTTATTCTTTATTTCGGGACAATTGAACCAAGAAAAAATCTAATTGGTTTAATTAATGCTTTTGAATTTATAAAAGATGAAGAATATAAATTAGTTATTGCAGGAACGAAAGGATGGCTTTATCAAGATATTTTTAAAGCTGCTCATCAATCAAAAAAAAGAAATAAAATAATTTTTACTGGATTCGTTGAAGAGAAAGATAAGCCATATCTATATAATCTTGCTAGTCTTTTTGTCTATCCTAGCTTTTTTGAAGGTTTTGGCTTCCCTCCATTAGAAGCTATGGCTTGTGGTGTTCCTGTTATTGCTTCAATTAATTCATCTCTTCCAGAAGTAGTAGGCAATGCAGGATTGATGATAAACCCTAAAAATATTGATGAATTAGCATGGTCTATTGAAATCGTTTTGAATGATAATGTTTTAAGAGAATCTCTTATTAGAAAAGGGATAAAACAAGCCCAAAAATTTTCCTGGCAGAATTGTGCCAAAAAAACATTGAAAGTTTTATCAGGATAATATGAACAAAGAAAAGAAAATAAGAATAGGCATTGATGCACGTTTCTATGGACCTAAACAAAAAGGATTAGGTCGTTATGTCCAAAAACTGATAGAAAATTTAGAAAAAAAAGATTTAAATAATGAATATATTATTTTCATTCGTAAAGAAAATTGGAATAAATATCATCCAACTAATCCTAATTTTAAAAAAGTATTAGCTGATTACCAATGGTATACTTTATCTGAACAAATTTTTATGCCATTTAAAATAAGGCAATCAAAGGTTGATTTGATGCATTTCCCACATTTTAATGTACCTATTCTTTATAGAATGCCTTTTATAATTACAATTCATGATTTAATCCTTAAAAGATTTCCAACTAGACGAGCATCTACAATGGGACCAATTAAATATTGGTTAAAAAGTTTAGCTTATAGATTAGTTATTTTTTCAGCCGTTAAAAGAGCAAAAAAAATTATTTCTGTATCTAATTTTACTAAAAAAGATATTTTAAAATACTTTAAAATTAAATCAAAAAAAATAGAAGTTATTTACGAAGGAGTTCCAAGCGAATTAAGTGAATCTAATATATCTTTTAATAGTGTTCCATATTTATTGTATGTTGGTAATGCTTATCCTCATAAGAATTTAGAAAGATTAATTTTAGCTTTTAATAAATTATCAAAGAATAAAAAAGATTTAAAGCTAGTTTTGGTAGGTGAGATAGATTATTTTTATAAACAACTTCAAAAAATGGGTTCTTCTAATATAGTTTTTAAAGATTTTGTCTCTGATGATGAGTTGTCTATTCTATATCAAAACGCTTCTCTGTACGTTTTTCCTTCTTTGTATGAGGGGTTTGGGTTACCGCCTTTAGAAGCAATGACATATAATTTGCCCGTTGTTTCTTCTAGTTCTAGTTGCTTGCCTGAAATTTTGGGTGATGCAGCAATTTATTTTAATGCCGAGAATATTGATGATATGATTGATAAAATTAAATTAGTTTTAAATAATAAAGAGCTACAAAAGGAATTAATACTTAAGGGTAAAAAACAAATAAAAAAATATAGTTGGGAGAAAATGGTTAAAAATATATTAAGAATTTATAATTCTTTTTAGGGTAATTTTAAATTTTTATGGTATAATGAGATTACCTAATTAATTGATGAGGTATTTTTGGCATATGGATGATAACAAAAAACCTAATTCAAAAAATTTCGTTTTAAATGCTTTATTTGATGTTCGTCCCGTTGATCAAAGAGGTGATTTAGATATGGAAAAGATTGTACAAGTAAAAGAAATTTTAGATTTAAGGAATAGAGAAAATAGGCAAAAAATAATTCAGATTAAAGAAGAAAAAATTATTGATTTATCTTCTAGTGTTGAAACACTGCCAACCAAAGAAGAGATCATAGCTGACTTAGAACGTTTTGATAATTTTGATAATATTTTAGAAAATACTGAACTTGTTATAATTAAAAAACCAATTAAACAGAATAAATTAGATTTTAATTTAGAAGAATTTTATTTTCCTGAAGTAGCAACACAAAAACATTTATCACATAGAAAACCAATAGAATCGTTTCTCCAAGAGAAGTATAAGTTTATTAAAATTTGGCCTAAATCATTAATTGGTTTTATAACTATTGGTTTTTTAATAGCTTTAATCATTCCAACAGCTGCTTGGTTAAGTCAGGGATTAGAAATTAAAAAAGATGTTTTAAGTAGTAGCATGTCAGCTTATGAAAATTTAATGTCTGCTCGTGAATCATTGGGTGATTTAAATTGGCAAGCAGCAGAACAAAATTTTGGTTCAGCTTATTCAGATTTTTATCAAGCTCATAGAGAAATTAATAAATTAGGTCGTTTAACATTAGGGATTTTAGAACAATTACCAGGCGGGAATGTAGTTTCTTCTGGTAACAGCTTAGTTAAAGTAGGTGAATATTTAGCTCAAGCAGGACAAGGATTAGTATCTGCTGTTAATCTGTTTTCATATGATAATTTATTTAATTTGATTAATTTGTCTTCTGAAAAAAACAGTTCCCTAACTGATTTGATGTTTAATAGTCAAAAAGAATTAATTCAGGCCTTGCATGGAATCGGATTAGCTAATCAAGAGTTAGAAAATGTTAAAATCGGATCTTTACCTAATGATATTCAAGATGAAGTTATTTCGTTAAAAGAAAAATTACCCTTGGTTGAAAAAATGTTGTTTCAGGCAGAAAATTATTCTCAAGCATTTTTAAAAATCTTAGGTCATGATAATCCTAAACAATATCTTTTAATTTTTCAAAACAATAGTGAAATTCGGTCTACCGGTGGATTTATTGGTACTTATGGATTGTTAACAATAGACCAGGGAGCAATCAAGTCTCTTTTCGTTGATGGCATTTTTAATGTTGATGGTCAGCTTCATGAGAAAATTATTCCACCTCGTCCTATTCAAAAAATTAGTACCGCATGGTCAATGCATGATGCTAATTGGTTTGCAGATTTTCCAACTTCAGCTCAAAAAATTCAATGGTTTTATGAAAAAACAGGCGGACCAACTACTGATGGAATAATTAGCTTAACTCCAACTTTAATTGAACGGCTTCTAGGACTAACTGGTCCTATTCCAATGCCTGAGTATGATGTTCTTTTAAGTGCTGATAATTTTGTTGAATTAATTCAGTATAAGGTTGAAGTAGATTATGACAAAGAATTAAATCAACCCAAAAAAATCTTAGCTGATTTTGCTCCTTTATTTATTAAAAAATTAAGTGAATTATCTTTTGAAGAAAAAAGATTAGCAATAGAAATTATTTTTGATTGTTTAGAAGAAAAACATATTTTAATTTATTTTAATAATTCTTCTTTAGAAGACATGGTCGTTGATGAAGGTTGGTCTGGTCAATTATCTTCAGTTGATAAAGATTACTTAAGCGTTGTTTCTTCTAATATTAATGGATTTAAAACAGATAGGATGGTGAAAGAAACAATTGAACATCAAGCAGAAATTCAATCTGATGGTTCAATTATTGATACATTGACTGTCATTAGAGAGCATCAAGGCGGTACGGAAGAATACGATTGGTGGAATCGTGTTAATTCAAATTATTTGAGAGTTTATTTACCAGAAGGTAGTGAATTGATTTCAGCTAAAGGTCATAGTTTAGAAATATATCAACCACCAATTAATTATGAAGAACAAGGATTTAAAAAAGATCCATTAGTTGATAGTATTGAAAGCGGGATGATGATTGATAAAAAGACTGGCACTAGAATTTTTAAAGAGAACAATAAGACGGTTTTTGGTAATTGGGTCTATGTTAGTCCTGGAGAGCAAGTCGTTTTGACCTATGAGTATAAACTTCCTTTTAAAATTGACTTGACTAAGGGAACTGATAGTTATAGTTTATTAGTACAAAAACAATTAGGCAGTTTAGGTAGTGTTTTTAAACATAAGTTAAAATTTTCAGAGAATTGGGAAGTTTCTTGGCAATATCCAGATAATTTGAATTTTAATTCTGGAGTTATAGATTTTAATAGTGATTTAAAAAAAGATAAATTTTTAGGTGTTACATTTAAATTTTAATTATTATGAAAACTTTTTTTATCAAAACAATTAAATATTTTTTAATTATTATATTATTCTTTTTTGCTTTGCCCATAACTGCTTCAAGCGATTTAATCGCTTATTGGAATTTTGATGATATTCATGGCTGGGAAGCAATAGATGTTTCAGGAAATGGACTTCATGCATATATTAGCAATGCTTTGTCTGGAGTAGCTGGGAAAGAAAATTTTGGTTTACTATTTGATGGAATACATAGTTATATTGCAGTTAATAATAGTTCTCTTTTGAATTTTGGAGAAAATGATAGTTTTTCAATTTCAGTTTGGGTTAAATTAAATGATGATATCAAAGATTGGCATGTAATTATTGGAAAAGCGCAAAATACTTCATTAGATGGATATATGATTAGGCATAGTCAAAACGGTAATTTGGCCATGACAATTGAAGAAAGCGATGGAAATCTTCAATCTAATGCTATTGCTAAACAAGATTATCGTGACAACGAATGGCACAATATAGTTGGTGTAATCGATCGTAAAGAAAAAACCAATACTATTTATGTTGATGGTTATAAAAAAGACGAAAATAGTATTATTGGTTTTGGAAGTTTAATTAATAGCTATAATCTTAATATTGGATCATTGCAAGAGAGTGGTGGAATGTCTTTTAGCGGATTAATTGATGAAATTAAAATTTATAATAAAGCTCTTCCCTTAAATGAAATCTA
>Ga0222658_1000417_pt1 | contig 23162 bp, 27 predicted proteins | sample AntAcemetagen476_FD_179830 | JGI IMG/M metagenome (GOLD analysis project Ga0222658, IMG submission 179830) | Saline water microbial communities from Ace Lake, Antarctica - #476 | ecosystem: Environmental > Aquatic > Non-marine Saline and Alkaline > Saline | place: Antarctica: Ace Lake... | reverse complement strand
GAAAAGAACGAAAGAATAAAAGTAAGCGTTAAAAAAAACAAAATAACTCTTGTGAAAGTTAAATAATGAAAAAAGTTTTGATTTTAGGCGCCCAAGGAATGTTGGGGCAATCTTTGATAAATGAGTTTTCTGATTATAATGTTGTCGGCTTTGACAAAGAATCGCTGAATATTACTGATAATCAAAAAGTTGAAGAAATATTTGACAAAGAGCAGCCTGACATAATTATCAACGCAGCGGCCTACACCGATGTAGATGAGGCAGAGGCGAACGAAGAATTAGTTATGAAAGTTAACGGGGAAGCAGTCGGACTCCTAGCAAGTGCCGCCAATAGTATTGGCGCTTTTTTTATACACATATCCACCGATTACGTTTTTGATGGAGAAAATGAAGATGGTTACAACGAGAACACCCTACCAATTCCTCCAGAATCAATATACGCCAAGTCAAAACTAGAAGGAGAAAGGCTTTTGCAAGAACAGGGAAAGGCGGGCCTAGATTACTACTTGGTAAGAACTTCTTGGCTTTTCGGATCTGGAGGCAAAAATTTTGTAGACACCATGCTGAACTTGGCCGAAAATAACAATGAACTAAAAATAGTTAACGATCAACATGGAAAACCAACGTACGTGAAAGACTTAGTTGGTGAAATTAAAAACCTTATAGAAGAAAAGTGGAAAAGTGGAATTTATCACATAACCAATGAACCGGCAATGACTTGGTATGATTTTGCAAAAATAATATTTGAGATAAAAAAAGACTGCGATTCTACATATATAGTTCCCAAGCTTACTCCCGTAAGCTCTGAAGAGTTTCCAAGGCCCGCCAAAAGACCTCATTGGTCGGTTCTAAACAATACAAAGCTTGAAAAGGGTCGGAACATTAAAGAAGCACTTAAAGAATATTTATGCTAAAATCTTATATTAAGATACATATGAAACATAAATTAATAATTTCCATACTAATGCTTGCTCTTGTTGTTCCGTTACTCGTATTTGCTGAAGCGCCTCCAGCACCACCCACCGACGATATGATAGATGATGGAGACGGAGGAGATGATTTTGTTGATGCTACTCTTGTTAGGGTCTTAGATGGCCACAGAGTATATGAGGTAGTTGACGGACGAAGACACTGGATCCCAACAGCTGAAATATTCAATATAAAAAAGTTTAGCTGGAATGACGTAGAGGTTATTTCTAGTAGTCAATTAAATGCTTATTCACGTATAAGGCTCTTAAGGACAATAGGCGATGAAAAAGTTTACTATTTGACTGAGTCCGGAATGGTGCGACACATTCCGACGGCAGAAATTTTCGAATCGTATGGAAATAATTGGGAGAATGTCTACGAAGTCATACCTGATGAACTTAATTCTTACGAGCCGAATCGTCTTATTAAAACTGATAACGACCCCAAAGTTTATCTGCTGGAAAATAGTACTAAGCGCTGGATTCAAACAGCAGAGATCTTCAATGCTAGAAACTATGATTGGAATAAAATTGCGCCAGTCAATCAAGTAGAAATTAATCATTATCAAACAGGAGAATCTATAAGCTAATGAAAACAATAGGATTTTTTATTTTGTTAGTAGCAATAATAATAGGGGGTCTATTTTTGTATTCTAAAAACTCGGATTGGAGCTATAATAACATCATAGAAGGCGATGGTGTGATTGAAATGAATGATGATGCCGAAACAATCACAATGATTTTTGTTGGCGACATTATGCTTTCTCGTTCAGTTGGCTCAAAAATGGAAGAAAAAAAAGATTGGACGTGGCCTTTTTCAAAAATAGCTTCTTGGCTAGCTGATGCCGACATAACTTTCGGAAATCTAGAAGGCCCTATCTCGAACAAAGGAATTAATGTTGGTTCAATCTATTCGTTTAGAGCCAATCCAAAAGCAATTGACGGTTTAGTTTTGTCTGATTTTAATATTTTGTCTGTTGCCAATAACCACATGGGAGACTGGGGTTCGGCTGCGTTTGAAGATACACTAAATACGTTATCTAATTATGATATTGAATACGTGGGTGGTGGTTTTTCTCAAAATGACGCTTACTCTCCTGTAAAAATGAAAGTTAAAGATACTCAGTTTTGTTTTTTCGGCTATACCGACATAGGTCCTAGATCTTTTGAGGCAAGTGGCGATAAGTCTGGCATGGCTTTCTTGGATATTGAGGATGCCTCAGAGGACATTGAGAAATACAATGATAAGTGTGACATAAACATTGTTTCTCTGCATTTCGGTGAAGAATATAAAGAAAAGGCTTCAACAAGACAAAGAACAGCGGCAGCTAGCTTCTCTCAGGCAGGGGCCGATCTCATTATCGGTCATCACCCTCACGTTATTAGCGAAGTAGAGACAATAGGCGATACGCAAGTATTTTATAGTTTAGGAAATTTTGTTTTTGATCAAATGTTTTCTGAGAAAACTCGAAAAGGAATGGCTCTGGTAGCTGAAATAAAGAACAAGGAGATTGTTGGTCTTGTTCCTCACGAAATATATATAAATGACGAATACCAAGCAGAGCTAGTCTCCGGTAACCATTAGCTAATGCGCTGTTTCGAGTTATCAACACCACTTGTAACCCTCCTTATGGTAAAATGTTCTAAAGGAGGTTTTTTAATCTCGTAAACATAGAAAAGTTTTTGTTTTAATACATATTTATGAAAAGTTTTAAAATTGTTGTAAAAAAACAATCCAGAGAAGAACAAAAAGCAAGTTTCTTTTTCTGGTTTGTCTTTGTTGCAGCCATCATCATCGTTACGGTAGTAATGTTTCTTTATTACCAAAACACTATCCGCGCAATCGATGCCGAAGCTAGTTCTGGCACAATTGTGAATCAAACAGTCCTAGGAAGATAACCTAATTGAATAAAAGCTCGGACAATTGTTTCGAGTTTTTTGTTATATAGTATTGACAAACATACACATTTATGATAAATTGTAGTTAGCAAAGGGAGGAAAGATGAGCGGAGCAGAAACGCAAAGAAAAGAGATATTGTGGATTAGAGAGCCTATGGATATCGCTATCGATAGAGCACTAGACATACAAGCCCTAGAAGGCAACAAGAGGTATAGCTTGACTATCGTTTACAGTATTGCTGAGGCATTCTCTCGTTTAAAAATACGCTCAACCATCAAGAGGCCTTTTGATGCTGTTATTATAGACAGCTGGGTTGATCATGGTAGAGATCTTAACTGGAAAGCTATCATGGACGAGTTTCCTGATGGTCCGCGTTATATTGCTGAATTGATAAAATCTCTTATTGACAGAAATGGCCCCTCTGTGCCCAGTTCACCGCAATGCTTCGTACCGAAAAATGTAGTTGTAATCCTCGGGAACACTCAAGACTATATAGATGTCTTCAAAGAGATAAGCTCTGAAATTCACGCACTTAGATTCGGCCAAGTAGGTCCAATCACGCTGAGAATTCATTTCGATGAATTGTTTGGCTTTTCTGATTAGTGTCAGAACACGCCCCGAAATAGTTTCGGGGTTTTTTGATTGACATTTCAATAGTTTGGTGGTAGGATTTTATTAATAGAGAGGAGGCTACGATGATAAAAACAGTCCTTTGGGTTAGTAGTGGTATTTTTCATGAAGAAAGAAAATTCACAATACCCCTTGTTTTGAACCCCAAGATTTCTGTCTATAAAGAGGCGTCTTTAGAGAACGCAGCAGAAAGACTGGCTCATAAAAACTTTGATCTAGTAATAGTGGGTCCACATTCTGACATACATGACTTCGACAAAAGATTGCGCTTTGTGACAAAGTTAGTTTCTGGTCTTTCTATCAATCCGGAAAATATTATAGTTTATAGTTACGAAAGCTTTATAGACGAAGAGAAGACAAGATTAGCCTCTCTTGGGATAAGTAAATTTGTTCTTACGAAAACCTGTAATAGAGGGCGCAAGATTGTTAGGGTAGCCTTAAAAGCCCTTAAACTGAAGTAGTATAGTTGGGCGAAGAATAGTTCTTCGCCTTTTTTGATTAATACAAATTTTTGATGTAAGATAAGTTCTTATGGATAAATTTTCAATCAAAAATTTTAACTTATTGAAGATACTAAAAAAGCCTCAGTGGCTTGAGAATTTTAGTTCAATCATTGGCATTGACTTAGGCACTGTAAATAGCTTAGTTTACGTTTCTGGCAAGGGGATTGTTATAAATGAGCCCTCAGTTGTGGCCGTTAACAAAAAAACTGGAAAAATTCTTGCTGTAGGCAGGGGCGCCAAGAAAATGATTGGCAAAACACCCCCTAATATCTTAGCTATTGAGCCATTAGTTGATGGTGTTATTTCAGATTTTGAAATAACCGAACAGATGGTCAAATATTTTATCGACAAGGTGAGTGATCAAGTAATTCGCAGCCTTTCAAGGCCCAGAGTGGTGGTTGCGATTCCCATGTCAGCAACGCTAGTTGAACAAAAGTCTGCCAGAGATGCTGTTAAAAACGCAGGCGCGGGCGAGGTCTATCTCATATATGAGCCGGTTGCTGCAACGATCGGAGCTAGACTTCCTATAAAACGAGCTACCGGTCATTTCGTAGTAGATATTGGCGGAGGAACTACTGAGATTGCTGCAATTTCCTTAGGGGGTATTGTGACACAAAAAAGTATTCGTATTGCAGGCAATCGTTTTAATAAAGATATTGTTCAGTTCGCCCGAGAAAAACTCAATCTATTAATAGGAGAGCCATCTGCAGAAAGAATAAAAATAGCGTTAGGCTCAGCGATAAAACTTGAAGATAGGCTGGAAGGATTCTTGAGGGGCAGAGATTTGATCGATGGATTGCCCAGAGAAATATTGATAAGCGATGAACACATTAGAAGGGCTATTAAGAAATCCATTGATTCATTGGTCGGCACCATTAGAACTGTTATAGAAGAAGTGCCTCCTGAGCTTTTGCCAGACATCATGAAACAGGGGATTGTCTTGACTGGTGGAGGGGCTTTGCTGAGGGGTATAGACGGGGCGATAGAAAACTCCATTCAAGTCAAGGTGAAAATTGCCGAAGATCCGCTGACGGCAGTTGTTAGGGGCGCTGGCAAGATTTTAGAAAACCTAGAAGAATACAAAGAGCTTTTAATAGAATCTTAAGAAAATTAATCAATTTTTATGCACAAAGAAGGGGGTCTAAAGAAGAATTTACTATCTTTAATAGTATACTTGTTATTGGCGGTGCTCGTTTTCGTATTCGATCAAAGCGCCTTTTTAAATACAACCAAGTCAACTCTTTTGTCGGCATTACGACCATTCTTTTTTGTTTCAGAAAACTCAATTTTTCAAATAACTCGTCCTTTCGAATGGCTGGCAGAACAACAAATCCTTCGCAAAGAGGTTGAAGCGCTTAGAGCCAAGACCCTGACTTTAGTTTCTCAAAAATCTCTACTAGTTGAACTTGAAAATGAAAACGCTTTCTTAAAGAAAGCTCTCAATATCAAAGAAGCGTCAATAGAAAAAGTGGTGGTAGGGCGGGTGGTTGGAAGGTCTTCAGAAGAAGAACAAAGCATAATCATTGATATAGGAAGCAAGGATGGCGTAAGAGAGGGATCAGTGGTAACTTATCCAGAAAATTATTTGCTTGGCAAAGTAGTTGAGGTCTATAGTCGCTTTTCCAGAGTAAGCTTAATAACTAACTCCAATATTTCTATAGCTAGTATTGGTCAAACATCAAGGACTGACGCTCTCTGTCAGGGACGCATTAATCATCTAGAAATTGAAGTTATTGACTACCAGAAAAAACCAATAAAGGGAGAGATATTTATTACGTCTGGCATAGATGGATACCCTTCTGGTCTTATTCTTGGACGTCTTGAAGAGATTATTGATAATCCTGTAGCTATTTCACGTATCGGTGAGCTAGAAATCATCATTAATCCTAATTTCACAAAAAAAGTTATGGTTATCCTAGGTAATGATTAAGTCTTTCTTCTTAAAACTCTTTGCTGTAATTATTGTTGTTGTTTTTCAATTCGCGCTTTTGCCAAGGATTGGACTACATAACTATATTGATCTATTGCTACCGCTTCTTGTTTTTTGGATTTTACTTGAAAAGTATAATTTCGTGTATTTTATGACTTTTTTAGGAGGAATTATCTTTGATTTATTTTCAGGCCTTCCTTTGGGCAGTAAGACAATTATTTATCTTCTTATAGTGTCTGTGCTCATTTTAGTAAGAAAAAATTTAATTCGCTCATTCACCCCAACTACCTTTATCGTGATTGCACTGGGAACTGTTTTCGGTTTCCATGTTTTTGAAAAAACGCTTTTGTTGACGTTGGGGCTCGGGAACCATTTTGTATTCTCTGTCTTTGTCGAAATTATATTTGAGGTACTTCTCATATTTATATTATCTTTTTTTGCACGAAAGAAGCTCTATAGCTAGCATATTCTTATATTCTCTTTCTTTATCAGAATAAACATTACGATTACTTCATGTTTTTAAAGCGAAAATTAAAAAATCAGCAAAGGAACATAGGCTTTGAAGATCTTTCAGGAGAGCTGCTAATTGGTAAAGATCCTGACGAATCAATTCCCGAAAGAATGCCAGTGGTAATTAGCAAAACCATGATCATGGTTTTGCTTTCTGTTATTCTTCTATTTTTTGCCATCATAGTGATTCGCGTAGCATATTTACAGATGAGGGGATCGAGTTTTTACCAAGAGATTGCCGAAAAAAGCAGATCACAAATTAACTGGGTTGTGCCACACAGGGGCATTATCTTTGATCGGAACTACAATCAACTAGTTCACAACATACCCGCCTATCGACTGATATGGGATAAGAATGTAAATTCTGATAACAATAATCATAATAATCGCCTAGATGAACTAAGCGCGATTATAGGGCTAGGTCTAGACGAAATAGATCTTCTTGTCCAAGAAGAAGATTCTGGGAGGGTATTGCTAAAGGAGAATTTGTCTACTAAAGAAGTTTATGAACTAAAGAGTAAACAGAGTGATTGGGAAAATTTGATCATTGAACAGCAAGATCGGCGAGATTATCCTTATCCATACAGCATATCGCATGTCTTAGGATATGTCGGAAAGGTGACAGAAGAAGACTTTAAAAGATCAGTCAACCAATATCTGTATAATGACTATATCGGCAAATCGGGCATAGAATACCAATATGAACAGCTTTTGCGAGGAAGCTTAGGCGTTAAAAGTACCGAAGTTTCTCCGCTAAGAGACAAGGTTAGGCCAATTTCTCAGAAAGATGCTTCAGATGGCATTAATCTATCGCTAAGCATTGATATAGAACTTCAAAAGGACTCTTACGAGGCGTTACTTTCTGCTCTCAAGACGAATGGACTAAAAGCAGGATCAGTATTAGCAATAGATCCAAGAAATGGCGATGTTCTCTCAATGGTTAGTCTGCCTACGTTTAATAACACTACCTTGAGTCAAGGCATAGGGAACGAAGAGTTTTCTCGGTTAATTTCATCTAAAGACAGGCCTTTCTTCAATAGAGTTATTAGTGGAATTTATCCACCCGGCTCAACCTTTAAGCCCCTAGTGGCTCTGGCAGCACTTGAAGAAAAAATTATTGATCCCGCTAAAGGATTCAATTGCGAAGGGTTCTTGAGAGCTGTCAATATATATAATCCAGAAATAAGCTATTTGTTTAGGGATTGGAAAACGCACGGCTGGGTCACCTTTAAAAAGGCAATTGCCGAGTCGTGTAATGTCTACTTTTATATGATCGGCGGTGGCTATGGAGACTTTAAGGGGCTTGGTATAAAAAAAATAAAAACATATGCTGATCGATTTGGCCTTACCGAGGAAATGGGCATCGACTTGCCTGGTGAAGAATTGGGATTAATCCCAGACAAAGCATGGAAAGAGAAGACAAAAGGAGAAGAATGGTATATCGGTGACACTTATCATGCGTCTATTGGTCAGGGAGATATCGCCATTTCTCCTCTTCAGGTTTCTCAAATCTATAGCTTGTTTGCCAATAAGGGAACTGTCTATAAGCCACGACTCCTAAGAGCGATTCAGGAAACCCCTGGAGGAGAATTCAATGAGTTACCATCAGAAATATTGTTGGCTCCTAAATTTTCAGATAAAAACATTCAGCTTGTAAGAGAGGGTCTAAGAGAAGCTGTGATTTCTGGTTCGGCACAGATATTGCAACTTCTTCCCGTGAAAGCAGCTGCTAAAACAGGCACCGCTCAATACGGCGACGGATCCAATTCACACGCATGGTTTGCTACCTTTGCGCCATATGAGGATCCGGAAATTGTCTTAGTGACAATGGTTGAAGGCGGTGGAGGCGGATCAGCGGTTGCTGCTCCAATTGCCTATAAAATTTTAAAAAATTATTTTAGTGAAACTAAAAGTCCGTAAGACTACTTTACAAAAGATGAAAAAAACGTGGAAAATTAAGAAATCCGTCCCAAAAGAGTTCTTGAAAAAATTTAAAGAGATTGATCCTATTTTATTGCAACTTTTTTTTAATAGAGGACTTAAAACAAAGAAGGACATTAATGATTTTATTTCTATTAATTATGAAAAAGATGTTTTTGATCCATACCTTCTTTCGGGCGTTAAGGAGGGAGTCGAGCGAATAAAAATAGCTGCAGAGAACAAAGAAAAAGTTTGCGTATATGGTGATTATGACGCAGATGGTATTTGTGGCTCAACAATTCTCAATCAGACTCTTCTTAAAATAGGGATCGTCCCGGAAGTATATATCCCAGACAGAAAAAAGGGATACGGGCTTAATGCAGAAGCCATTGCGGAGCTTTCAAAAAAGGGAATTAGTCTCATTGTCACAACTGATTGTGGAATAAGTGATATAAAAGAAGTTGAAATAGCCAAAAAGCTAAATATTGATGTGATTATTACTGATCATCACTTATTTCCTCCCAAGCCTCCAAAAGCACATGTCATTATCAATCCCCGCAAAAAAGGAGAGAAATATCCCAATAAAGAATTGTCTGGTGCTGGAGTGGCTTTTAAGCTGGCTAGTGGCCTGATAAAAGCTTATCCCAAAATATTTAAACCTGGTGAAGAAAAATGGCTACTTGACCTAGTCGCCATTGCAACAGTAGCCGATATGATGAATCTGTATGGTGAAAATCGGACGCTAGTAAAATATGGTCTTTTGGTCTTAGCCAAGACTAAGCGTTTGGGGTTGAAAACCTTACTAGACTCAGCTGGCGTGAAAGATATCAGGGTAAAATGGATCGATCGAAAAAATAGTCGTTTTGTCTTGGAGAATATTGATGCCTACACCATCGGATTCATTATCGGGCCAAGACTAAATGCGGCTGGGCGAATGGATCATGCTAATATTGCTTTTTATCTCCTAAATAGTAATTCAAAAAGTGAAGCTGAAAAATTCTCTAAACAACTAACTCAGAAAAACCAAACAAGACAGAGGCTTCAGTTAAAGATTATTACAGAAATTGAAAAAGGAATAACTAAAGAAGAAATTGAAAAAGATAAAGTTATTATTAGAGGAGACGAAACATACCCAAGAGGAATAGTTGGTCTTATTTCTGGGCGCTTAACTGATAGGCATTATAGGCCTAGTTTCGTCTATCAAATCGAAGATGGTCATGCTAGGGGATCGTGTAGAAGCATTCCTGAAATGAATATTGTTGAGATCTTGAAAGCTTGCAGCTCGCACCTGAAAGAGTATGGAGGGCACAAGGGCGCAGCCGGATTTTCGTTTGAAACAAAAAAATCAACGCACCTCAAGACGTGCCTTATTAGAGAGACTAAAAAGGCTCTCAAGGGTAAAAAACTCATCCCTGTTATTGGCGTTGATTTGGCACTTAAATTTTCTCAAGTGACTTTAGGTCTTAAAAAAACTTTTGAAGAGCTTGAGCCATTTGGACAAGGAAACCCTGAACCGGTTTTTCTTATAGAGAATGCCAGGGTTATTACGGTTAAGAAAATTGGATCAAAGAAGAATCATTTACTTATTACTCTCAAAAAGACAGAAAATGGAAAAGATTTTTACTTACGAGCCCTTCTTTTCGAAAATGCCACCGAAACTAAAGGAATTAAAGTGGATGAATTATATGATTTTGTCTTTGCTCCACTTTTTGATGAATGGCAGGGCGAAAAACGTGTTACGCTTAAGGTAATCGAGTGGAAGCTTGCCAATGGCTAATGGCGAATCGCATATCGTAACACAAAATACGTCAATAATATACAAATAAAAAGAGGCTCGCCTTTTCGACAAGCCCTCGATATTTCTTCTTATTTGGTACCCCACTTGTGACCCAGGCGTCCGACCCAGTTAAGTAACCAGTACACCCACCAGACCAAGCTACTAATGAGGGCTGCAGCAAAGTATTCTTCGCCCCATTGCTTCCAATCACAAATTTCAATTGTTATCCAGCGCTCTCTGATATAAACAAACGTCAGTCGCCACATCAGCAGATAGCCAACAATTCCAATTCCGATCACCAACCAAAACAACCATGTCGCCATACTGACCTCCTCAGAAGAAAATTCTAAACCCAAAATCTCTTTGAATTTTTAATGCCCACATCACTACCAAAGACTCATAGATTGATCCGCCAATAACGTAGATAAGTCCTGCAGCAAGTAACGAGCAAGCCCCAGCGACACAGCCTATTCCAAAATAGCCGATATGCCAGCCAAAGACTGCAGCGAAACAACCTATCACGAAGACAATCCATGCAACATTGATGAATATGTTTGTTAGGAAACCAATAACCCTTTCAAACCAATAAACAAGCTTTTCCATGCTAGCCTCCTTATTTCATTATACACATTCTATCATTAATATATTAATAAGTCAATAGTTACTGCTCTATTTATGAAAATATTAAACGTATATACAGACGGCGCCTCAAGGGGCAATCCGGGACCTGCTTCAATCGGTATTGTTTTTAAGGATAGTGCCGGGAAAATCATTTGGGAACAACAGAAGGAACTAGGCAAAGCAACAAATAACGAAGCTGAGTATCAAGCTCTCATCTATGCGATGAAGAACGTTAGACGACATCATCCTGACAAAATCATTTTTCATGCAGACTCAGAGCTGATAATTAAACAGATGCGAGGGGAATATAAGATAAAAAATCCAGGCATTCAAAAACTCTTTTTAGAGGCTTGGAATAGAAAAATAGATTTAAAAATAGAAACTGAGTTTATTGAAGTCCCTAGGGGACAAAATAAAGAGGCTGATGCACTCGCGAATAAGGCGCTTGACCAAGGAAAATTGGGCATTTAAAAAATTCGCTATACCACTATAGGATTGTTAACCGATACTCCGTCCATCAGTGGACAGAGTATCATGTTAAATTTATTTTATAGGACTATCCAAACCCGCCATTCCTTCAAGGAATGGCGGGTTTGACTTATTGGAGGCAATCTATGATATTTTTTATACAAAAAAGAGACAGAGGAGTTTTTCTCCTCTGTTTTGGTTTACTTAGGAACTAAAGCGCCCTTTAGCGTGCCATAGTGCATAATAAATTGCTTTCTGATGTAAGAGACCACGCCCTCGTCACCAAAGAGCATTCTCAGCACAGACATCCACTCATCCGTAAGACCACTTATTCCATATTCAAATTTGTTATCTTTTATGTATGCTTCGATATAAAGCGTTCTTGATATATCGCTGCTGGCCTCTTCTTCCCATTTAATTCTTATGGCAAGACGTTTTGAATCGTAACCTTCATTTTCGGCATCCTCCCAACAGCTGCTGACCTCAACAAATGTTTCGTTCATGTTTCCTCCTTAAACACTAATACAACCCTATTCTTAATTAACGTTTTTGTCAATTCTTTGATATACAAAAAAAAGAGTCTGGTCGCTTCGACCAGACTCATGTTTCTGAGAGAAGATAGGGAATCGGTAAGGTTTCGCGGTTCTACTCCCTCGATAATCTTGTGTTTCCTTAACAGGATATCTGCTGAGGGTCTCACTGTGTCACAGCATAGGCACTCCTGCAAACATTTTTATCAGTCTATTCCGCCCTGACAAGACTACCTATCCCAAGCTGTCCGGAAACTCGGATAACTCATGTCTCCTCTCAAGGTTGACTTGACCTCCGCCACGCCAACCTATCTTTAATGTAATTCTATTACAAAAATATTCTCTGTCAAGTGTTTCTATTCTCTTATTGAGCTGCTAATTATTTTTAGGTGGCCTTCGTTCTTCTTAGCTAAGTCTTGGATGGAAAAAAGAACAATCAAAAGTTCGCAAAAAACTCTCCAAATGAGATTTCCAAAGATTAGCACCAAAACACCCGCAACGATATTAGTGAGACCACCTTTTATAAAATAATCTATTGTCCAGACAATTAATCCAGCGATTCCTAAAATATAGATAATCTTCAGGATTGTTAAACTTACCATTTTGTCGAACTTAAAATACAAAAATACTTTTTTCATATGTGTTATTTATAAATCAAAGCTATGTACAATATAATCAAATATTTTTTAAGATATTTTTTAATTCTTTTAAGTTGGTGGCCTTCATCAACTCTAATCTTATTTCTTTAGCGCCCTTAAAGTCTGCAATATATGTTTTGTAGAATTTTTTGATTTCAGCAAATTTTTTGTTCTCTTTATACATTTTATCAAAAATATTTGCATGTTCCAAGAGAAGATTTTTTCTCTCCTTAAAAGTTAAATTTTGAATACTTTTTTCTTTATTAAACACAAGTGGATCAGTCAACATCTCGCGACCAATCATAACTCCATCCAACCCATATTTATTTGCTATCTTTTTAGCTTCTTCCACGCTATTCACATTACCATTTCCTAGAATAAGTGTGTCAGGGGCGATTCTGAGCGCTATTTTTTTAGCGTTCTCGATATTCTTCCAATCAACTTCACCGGTATAGCCCTGTTTCTTTGTACGTCCATGAACAGAGAGTACAGAAGTTGAATGACTCAATAGGTGGGTGAGCCATTGGGAAGCCTCATCAGTCGTGGTATAGCCAAGTCTCGTTTTCACAGACACTGGTAAGTCCCCAGCTCCTTTTTTAGTAGCTTTAATAATTTCAGATGCAAGCTCCGGTTCTCTAATTAGGTGCGAACCAGCAGACTGTTTAATAACAGATTTATCGGGACAGCCCATATTAATATCAATTCCATCAAATCCTAAATCTTTGCAAAGCTTAGCTGAAATATAGAAATTTTCGGGTTTTGAGCCAAAAAGTTGAGCAACAATCGGTTTTTCTTCCTTGCTGTATTCTAGTTGCTTTAAGAGCTTGTCTTTTCCTTCGCTACAAAGTCCATCGCAAGAAACAAATTCTGTAAACATAACATCGGGTTTACCGTGCTTTGCAAGTATTTGCCTAAAGGCAGCATCCGTTACTCCCGACATAGGAGCTGATACAATGATAGGCTTATTTAGTTTTTTCCAAAAGTTAGCCATAGGTTAATTATATATTGATAATCACCAATAACCAAGAGCGATAAGTACTCGGTGCTTGCCATGTTTACGTATTATATATTACAAAAAAAACGAAGTCCTTTTCTCGTTGCTCTAGCAACAGGACTCCGTGGGTAACATGCACGAAACTTTATGGAAACTCTATGTCGTAGAGTCACTGCCCAGCATAGCAGTAAAGCTTCGCAAGCTGTTTGTGGGGCTCTCGTAGTGCCCACTATTATATCATATATAACTTAAAGAACTTTTTTCGATCCAGGGTAAAGCCGCCGACGAGTCGCAAAAGCGTCTCTATCCGTCGCAGGTCAAGCATCCAAAACTAGGGACACTCATACCTTTAGAAGTTGGCGACAGGCGTACTGACACTTTACCCCTTGTTAGGCAAGCCCGCCACGGGCCCGCAAAATCGTTGACAGGCGGACCTACCAGTCGCAAAAGCGACCGGCCGACGGCACTTGCCTTTCCTGTTTCCCGGTCAAGTAGCCGAGAAACGAGCACTATGACCCAGGAGATCGCCGCACCCGGATGTTGGGTTGGGTACTGTGCTGGGTCTCTTGTTGAGTGCACGGGTTGCTGGTATTCGAGAGAGTAGCTTGATGCGCTATCTCCTCGCGCTGCGTCGAAACATCGTCCGACGAGATGGACAACCTTGTGCATGCGTGAGATGGGGATCGGATCGCCGCAGCAACGTATGCGGTTACTCGGCACGGAATCGACCGTAATCGTGGTCGGGATACCCCTTTTCTCAATGTCTATCCATTCTAGCATACTGACAATTAATTGTCAATAGCTGGCATGCCTTTTTACGAAAAAGTAGCATGTTACTAATTCAATGTCAACAATTCTCCAGAATTGCTTTAGTAGACCTTTTATGTTTTTTGATAAACCTTGACATTTTCTAATAAAACTGCTAAGGTTAAGCAAAAGGGAGGAATTATGAGATACCCTAATTATTTTGAGGTCCGTTCTCAAATGGAGGATGATAGAGTAATTCAGCTTGTTTGGGACGCGGTGCAACGCTTTAGTCCTTCATTTTTCGCTGTAATATATTCTCGCGTTCAAGGTTTTCTAAGAAGTGAGGGCCGTGATCCATGTTCTGAAGATTTTGTCAAAAAATATCTGCAAAGATTGGTTAATCTTGGGCTTTTGCGAACTGCCAAAACAAAAACGCTGCACCACACTTTCTACTATGTAACAAGAAGAGGGTTTCGATTCGGTCCATGGACAACTTTTCCTAAGAAATATGGAAAAGGGTTGAACTAAAAGGGAGGAATTATGTCACTTGGTCTCGTAGAAAAGCGTGTTCTAGAAGAGCTAAAGAAGGATAAAGACCTAAGACTTATGTATGAAGCTGTATTTCGTAAACGACAAGGGGCAGCATTTATTATAGCCGAATTCGCAGGTATTCCCGAAGACAAAGCTTTGCCGCTTCTCAGAAAGCTTCAAGAGCTTGGCTTAGTTGACTCTATAGGTGGGTTGGGTAGCGAAAGATATAAAAATTACTATCTCACTAGTAAGGGTTTTCTAAATGCTGGCTTAATAGGTCTAGCAGAATAGCGAAAGAGGCGAAAAGAATCGCCTCTTTTTTAATATATTTTTCTAACTACTTTCTCCGTGTTTTATTGTTTCTATAGCTTGATTTAGAATTTGATAGTAAAGATTGAGACCAACCTTGCTTATTGAACCTGATTGTTCTCGACCCAAAATATTGCCAGCTCCACGAATTTCTAAATCTTTTCCAGCGAGTTGATAGCCAGCACCTAAATATGAAAACTTCTTAAGCGCTGCCAACCGCTCTTTAGCGATTTTTGTAAGTGAGTGCCTGGGATAAAGAAAATGGGCATATGATTGCTTTTCGCCCCTACCAACCCTTCCTCTGATTTGATGCGCCTGTGCAAGTCCCAAACGAGTAGCGTCTTCGACTATAAGTGTATTCACATTTTTTAAATCAAGTCCATTCTCGATAATTGAAGTTGCGATCAAAACATCAAATTTCCCATCTCTAAAATCGTGAATAGTACTTACAAGAATCTTTTCTGACATCCGTCCATGCAAAGAGACAAAACGCACACCCGGCAAAAGCCCTCTTAATCTCTGCTCCGTTGTTGCTAGCGTTCCTATTCGATTGTGTAAATAATAAACTTGTCCGCTTCTTTTCAGTTCATTTTTTATAGCTGTTTTTACTAGATCTTTATCAAAAAGCGATATGTGGGTTTCAATAGGTCGCTTATAGGCTGGTGGTGTCATTATAAGACTGATACTTTTGAGGTTTGAAAGCGCCATATGAAGAGTTCTTGGAATTGGGGTAGCTGAGAGGCTTAGAATATCTACATTGGCTCTAATCTCTTTTAGTTTTTCTTTTTGCTTTACTCCGAACCTTTGCTCCTCGTCAATTATTAAAAGTCCCAAATTACTAAAATTGACGTCTTTTGAAAAAAGACGATGAGTGCCAATAAGAATATCAATTTTTCCTTCCGAAAGCTCCTTAAGGGTGTTTTTCTGTTCAGTCAGAGGCACAAGTCTGCTTAAGAGCCTAACTTTCACAGGAAGGCCCTTGAGGCGCTCTGTGAAGGTCGAATAGTGTTGGTCTGCAAGAATGGTCGTGGGCGAAATAAGGGCAATTTGCTTTTTATTCAAGGCTGCCTTAAAAGCAGTCCTGATAGCTACTTCGGTCTTGCCAAAACCAACATCACCACACAAAAGCCTGTCCATCGGTTCTTTTGCTTCAAGATCTTTCGTTATTTCCTTTAGGGTTTGTTTTTGGTCAGATGTGAGCTCGTAAGCAAAGCTTTCTGAAAGTTTATCCTCTAGCTCAAAAAATGAATAGTAAGGAAGTCTTGCAGAAAGTCTTCTCTTGGCATAGAGCTTAACAAGTTCTTTCGCAAATTTAAGGGCATCTTCCTTAACTTTTTTTCTGGTTTTTTCCCAGATATTACCTCCTAGACGAGTTAGCTTGGGCTCTGTGAAACCTAAGTAGGGCGAAAGTTTGTTCTCAAGACCTTCTGGAATTAGCAAAATGTCGTTTTGTGCATACTCAAGTTCGTAATACTTCTTGTTCTTTCTAATTAGAACTCCCTTGAAACGACCTATGCCATGATCCAGATGAACAATGTAGTCACCTGAAGACAAATTCGCAATTGCTTCTTTGGGAACCTTAAATTTTTCTTCAAGCTCTATTACCTTAAGATCCTTTTCTCTGAGAGCATAGATTCGTTCTATTGTATTTCCTAGAAATTCAATTCGCAGTGGATGTTTAAAATTAATTGGATAGACATCAATGATCTCGCCCCTGTGCGCATAGTCGCCTGGTAGCGTAATTAAGCGAGTTCTATCGTAGGCAAGATCGTCTAATTGCTTTAAAAGCTCTAGGGGGTTAATCCGGAATCCTTGTCTTATAAAAACAGATGAACGTTGCCAAAATAAATTAAAAGAACGCGCTTCTTTAATTTTCGCTTCATTGTCCTTAAACCATTCTCTTATTTTTTCTATTTCTTTTGCATCAAAAGCAGCCTTAGCTCTGTTCCAAGAAAGACCTAAGGCTTCGTTAAAAACTTCTGCTTTTTTGGCTAAAATTAAATACATAAAAATCCGCTAAAGCAATTCTTCGAATTGTTGACACAATAAGTATAGTATGTTAAAGTGTTGAAAGCAACAAGACTAAGGAGGAGACGTGAAGATCAGACCAGAAGGACCTGGCGAAACTATTTTCTATTTGTTTGTTATGGGTGGTCCTATTTTCTTTGTTGCTATTTTTCCAGTTGCCTCGATTATTAGAGCTATAATCATCTCCACGTGGGTTGCATTATTTCCTGTTTACGCATTTTCTGACAGTATTGGTGTCGCGAAAAAGCTTGGCTACGGTGATCTTCCAGCTTGGATGATAGTTACAAATAGAATTTCTATCGGACTTTATTGTGTCTTAAGCCTTGTCGCTCTCACTCTAGGCCTTATAGCGATTCTATAGAAAAACGAAGGCTCATGAGATCATGAGCCTTTTTTATGTCATTAAAGTATTGACAGCGCGGAACTAGTGTGATAGCCTTAGGTGACTTCAGTACTGTTGACTTTAGTTCGACAATATGATATTTTCTGAAAGAAAACCACTCAACCCCTTGATTTAATATCAAAGACGTGGTATACTAGATAATAGAAAGGAAGAAGGACCCCTCACTGTGTTCGAGAACCTTGAGAAAATGCCGGTTCCTTTTCTTGCCTTATCTACGAGTGTCAAAGCAGGAATCCCTCCTAAACCTGCTTAGGCGGTAAGGTCTAGGAATAGAGCAACTGCTCACATTCTTAGCGCTCGTAGGTAGGGTTAGGTAAGGAACCTATTTTATTACACAGAAGAAGCAATAATCTCAATTGCTTCTTTTTTAATTATTATCAACTTTTCTTGTTCTTCTGGTAAAAATTTCTCTAATACATAGCTCTGAGTGATTTCTTTTGATTTCTCACTAAAATCAAGACCCCAGATACCAATCCTTAGCCGACTAAATTTATTATTACCTAAATGAGAGACAACAGAGGCAACGCCCTTATGCCCAGCTGCGCCTTGATCTTTAGAAACTTTTATTTTGCCAAGCGCAATATCAACGTCATCGTGAACAATCCAAATATTTTCAGGTTTAATTTTGTAGTATTTTGAGATTGCTCTTACGGCTCTGCCTGATTCGTTCATAAAAGTTTGCGAATACGCAATAATCGCTTCTTTAGCACCCACAGATCTTTCTGAAATATAAGCATTAAACTTATTTTTTTCTGTGAAGCTCTTTCCTAGTTCCTCAACAATCATTCGCCCTATGTTGTGGCGAGTTTTTTTGTATTTATCTCCTGGATTTCCGAGACCAAATATTAAGATTTTATCAGTTAATTTTCGTTTAAAAAGTTTCATAAATATCTTTGACATATGAGTGAATTTGTGTATAGTTATTGAGTCCTGCGCTTGGCCAAAGCACGAACATTCGGCCACCTGTGGTCATTACATAATTTTCTTTTAGTAAAAGTGGGTCTCTTATGGTCAAGCGATGAGCTTTGGATATTGAGATATCCAGGTCCTTGAGTATTTCCCAAAAAGATCGCATCTCTGAGACAGAAAGATCAATGTCAACGTGTTCTTTAAAATCATCATAAAGGCCAAGTATAAGATTAAAATTTTGAAGCTGATTAAGGTTCTCGACTTTATTTTTCATAGCAGCCAAAACCTGTTGCTGTCGTTTCATTCTTCCAAAATCTCCTTCACTATCATATCTAGTCCTAACGTATCTTAGAAGTGTTTCTCCATCTAAATGACGCCACCCCTTGTCAATTTCAAAAGGCGAGTAACTATAGTTTGGCCCAGGAAAAAGGGGGTCAGAGATATCCTCTTTAACAAAAACATTCACGCCGTCTAAATATTCTGTTATTTTTCTGAGGAGCTCAAGCTCAACCATGATAGTATAGTGAACTGGCTTGCCTGTAATTTTTGAAACAACTGCACCAATCTGATCCGCTTGATAGCCGTTTGCGTAAAGAGAATTAATCTTGCGATATCCAGAACTATCAGGAGCTACATAAAAATCTCTAGGAATTGAAAGAAAACTAGCCTTTTTATCTTTAAATGAGGTGAGAATGATGGTGTCTGTCAGGTCAGGAGCGGGATTACCTGCGCCAGGCCTACCCAGAACTAGTACATTTGTCCAACCATCGCCATCAACCATCAAAGGTTCTTTTGATGAAAGACTTAGCCTGAAAACATGTCCAAGGTTGGTAAAAGATTTTTTTATTAAGTTTTCTGTCTCAAATCCACGATTTTTAGGAATTGCAAATATCAAAAAAAGAAGAAAACAAAATATTGTTAAAAGTCCAATGTTTTTAAGGATTTCAGGTAGCCTTCTGTCCATTTGAATTTAAAAGGGTTTTCTGCTATACTTGAAGCACTTATTTAGAAGAAACTGACCCTGGAAGACCCTGACCTTGCCAGTTTCTTGACGGAAGTTCAGAAACTTAGATTCAGGTATCAACGCTCAGCATCTTTAACGCGAGATATATCAAATCATCAAATTAGAAAACAATGAAAAAAACCCTTGGTGTTATGTGGGAATTTCTTCAAGTTGTTCTCATTTCTCTTATTATCATTATACCGATAAGATACTATGTTATTCAACCCTTCTTTGTTAAGGGTGCGAGCATGGAGCCAACCTTTCAAGATGGCGATTATCTGATAGTAGACGAGCTTTCTTACCATTTTAGGAGCCCTAAAAGGGGAGAAGTTATTGTTTTTAGATATCCCCAGAACCCGAAACAATTCTATATAAAACGTATAATTGGCCTTCCAGAAGAAACTGTTCAGGTTACAGACAATCAAATATTAATTAAAAATAGTGATTATCCTGAAGGGTTTGTGCTTGATGAGTCACAATATCTATCAGTTACCACTGCTGGCAATGTCGAAAAAATGCTCGACATAGATCAATACTTTGTTGTCGGTGACAATAGAGATCATAGTTTTGATTCAAGACGTTGGGGGGAGCTCGATGAAAAATTAATTATTGGCAAGGCGCTGTTTAGGGTTTGGCCAATAAAGGAGGCTGCTGCATTTTCTTCGCCCGAATATGTAACCCCATAAAATTTTTATACTGCAATATGCCTAAACTAAAATATCAAAGACCAAAAGGTACCGTTGATGTCCTGCCTGAAGATCAGGTTTATTGGGATAAAATCAGAACTATTTTAAATAGTATTGCCAAATATCACGGTTTTCAGAGAATTGATACACCCATAATGGAGTCAACTGAATTATTTGCAAGAAGCGTCGGCTTGTCTTCAGACATTGTTGAAAAAGAAATGTTTAGCCTAAGAACTAAGAGTGGCGACAAGCTTACTTTGAGGCCAGAAGGAACAGCGCCAATTGCAAGAGCTTATATCGAAAATGGCATGAAAAACAGGCGACATCCAGTAAAGTTTTTCTATATTGGGCCCATGTTTCGCCATGAGAAACCTCAACGCAATCGTTTAAGGCAGTTTCATCAGTTCGGATTTGAGGTTATTGGAGCGCCCCAATCAGTTATTGACGCTCAAATCATCCAAATATCTTTTGCCATATTTAAAGAATTGGGTATTGAAGATCTTACAGTTCATGTTAATAGTATTGGCTGTAAAGAGTGTAGACCAGACTACCTGAAGGAGTTGAAGGCTTTTCTATCTCCTCAGCTTAAAAAATTACCTGCTGATCTTAGAAAGAGAATTCAAACCAATCCACTTAGAATTTTTGATATAAAAGATGAAAAATGTGAACGAGTAGCAAGTGAAGCACCTCAAATTGTTGATCATCTCTGCAAGGTTTGTAAAGAGAACTTTGAAAGATTGCTTGAATTCTTAGATTTCTTGGACATTCCTTATATATTTAATCCTTATTTAGTTAGAGGGTTAGATTATTATGCGGGTGCTGTTTATGAGGTTTTGCCTGCCGATAAAGAATATACCAACAAGGAAGCGCTGGGTGGGGGTGGCAGATATGATTACTTGATCAAGTCTCTGGGCGGCAGAGAGATGTCAGGAACAGGTGCTGCTTTCGGTATTGAAAGACTGATTGGTTACATGAAAGATAAAGAAATTCCTATTAAAACCAAGGTGGTAGAGCCCGTATTTATTGCCCACCTAGGTGATTTCGGTCAAAAAAGAGCCTTAAAGCTGGTTGAAGAACTCAGAAAAGAGAAATTCCCTGTCATTGAAAGCCTTTCAAGACCAGGCCTCAATACTCAGAAAAAAGTTGCAGAGAAGTCAGGTTGTCGTTTCATGGTGATTGTTAGCCAGAAAGAAGCTCTTGAGGACAATGTCATACTCAGAGATAGTGCTGGCGGAACTCAAGAAGTGATTGCCATAAAGGATCTTATTAATAAAGTTAAAACTCTTACAAAAAAGACTATTAAAAAACAAAAGTCTCGGTCGAAAAAAAAATGAATAAGCTAATAATACAAAAACTAAAAAGGAGGTGGCTTACATGGTAGAGGTTACCAAGCAGGATAGAGAGAATGCAAATTCTCTTATTCGACGTTTTTCAAGAACAATGAAAGAAAGCGGTATCCTTTCAGAATTCCGCTATAAGCGTTTTTTTAGAGAACCAAAGTCAAATTACAAGAAAAAACAAGCAGCACTTTGGCGTAATAAAATTCGAGGCCTAAGACACGACATGCTTAAACTCGGCGAACTACAACGCGGACAAAAGATTGATCCCGAAAGGATTCGTAAAGAATTCCAAAAAAATGGCTAAATTATTAGACCAGATTACTTCCGACGTTAAAAACAACTTAAAGCAAGGAAACTCCGACAAGGTTACTCTCTTAAGGGGGATTTTGTCGTCTTTGCACAACGAGCAGATAAAAATTGGTAGAGACAATGAATTAACTGACGAGAAATCTCTTGAAGTAATTGGGCGAGAAGCAAAAAAAAGAAAAGATGCAATCGAGCTCTACATAAAAGGCGATAGACCTGAAAAAGCAGAAATAGAAAAAAAGGAGCTTGAAATTATCGCTACTTACTTGCCCGCTCAACTCTCAGAAGAAGAACTTATAAAAATAGTTAAAGACGTTATTGTCAAAACAGGAGCAACCACTATGCAAGACATGGGAAGGGTTATGGGAGCTGTTATGCAAGAAACAAAAGGTAAGACAGATGGCAATATTGTTAAAGATTTAGTTCAGAAAGAATTAAGTGTAGCTTGACGGAAGAGTTGAGCATAAATAAAAACTGAAACACAACAATCCGTTTTTGCGGATTGTTTTGTTTTACACTAAAGCAATTCTTCAAATTGTACTAAAGCAATTCTTCGAATTGTTGACTTTTTATATATTACGTGATAGTCTGATTGCGAGGTGATAATAGTGCTTAATGAAACGATGCACGAAGGTTTAGAAACTGTTTTTTGTTGGCTCTGTAGAATAATTACAGGTCATGACTTAAATCTTCTTTACTGGAAACGAGAAGAACCTGCTGATCTGGAAAACGCAAATATACGCATGGCGGTTGTAACTGTTTCAGACGATGAAGAATCTAGGCTGATTCTCAGGTCGGGTGAATTTAAGAACCATGCTGGCCTTACTATAAAGATTGCAATGATTGAGGGGTTGACTGGATATTCGGATACCGTGTTTGTGGTCCTCGCCGACAACAAACAATGGATTCTTCTCAATGAAGAGGATGGGACCTTTTACATGGTTTCAGGTAACGAAGAAGAGCTCTGGTCGTATATAAGACATGACGTTAATTCGGTGCAAAGAATCACTCTAGAAAATATGGGTCTCAGTGATCTAACTTCTTTAAAGAAAGAAATCGCTGAAGGCGACAGAACTGAGTGGCGGTAACAGTACCGCCACTTTTTTTAAACTATTCCTCAAGATTCTTCCGTCAAGCTCTGCTTAACTTTTCGAGCTAGCGAGAAACCAAGGTTCTTGAGCGTAGCGAAAGGTTCTTAATCTTCTGTCAAGCTATGCTTAAATTTTGAATGCAATGAGAAATCCCAAGCTACGCTTAATTCTTCGAGCATAGCGAGAACCAAGGTTCTCAGGTAATCCTGAGGTTCTTATTCTTCTGTCAAGCTTTGCTTATTAAAAAAAGACCCCGCACTTAACTAGTGCGAGGCCGCGTTGTTCTGGTTTACTCAAACTTGATTTTGAGCTCGTGCAGTTCATCTCCCAGTCTCTCTACTATTAGCGAACTTGTCGGATTATCATACCTGTTGATAAAATCATCAAGCCCTTCAAGTGACCGGAACGTAACACCGCTAT
>Ga0222658_1000414_pt1 | contig 23247 bp, 33 predicted proteins | sample AntAcemetagen476_FD_179830 | JGI IMG/M metagenome (GOLD analysis project Ga0222658, IMG submission 179830) | Saline water microbial communities from Ace Lake, Antarctica - #476 | ecosystem: Environmental > Aquatic > Non-marine Saline and Alkaline > Saline | place: Antarctica: Ace Lake... | reverse complement strand
ATGGTAATTTGGATTATTTTTTATAATATTTCCTGTTATTGTGTTTTTTGTTAAGAAGGTTGATGTTATTAAAATTATGATTAATATTATTAATAAGAGTATATATTTTGTTAATTTTTTCATGGATAAATATTGATATTTTTATTTTAAGTTTTTTTCAATTTCTATTAATCTTTCTAGTTTTTTTATTCTTGCATCTCCTTCGATTCCACATTTGAAAAAATCTGCTCCGAATCCAAAAGCTAGGTCTGCTAAAATTGTTTCAGCTGTTTCTCCGCTTCGGTGAGAGAAAGCTATTTTTATGTTATTTTTTTTTGCTAATTTTATTACTTCTTGAACTTCAATTAGTGATCCGCATTGATTTGGTTTTATTATAATTGCGTTTATGCTTTTTTTCTCAATTGCTTTTTTTAATTTTTTTAAACTGGTTACTGTTAGGTCGTCTCCTACTATTAATCTGTCTGGATGTTTTTTTAGGAGTTTTGCAAAGTTTTCAAAATCTTCTTCGTCAAATGGGTCTTCGATATAGAGGAGAGAAGGGTATTTTTTTATTAAGTTTGAAATATATTCTAGTTGTTCTGAATTAGTTCTTTTTAGTGGGGGATTTAAATATTCGTATTTTTTTCTTTTGTAGAAACCTGATGCTGCAATGTCTAAACCTAAATTGAGTTTGGTTTTTTCTAATAAGTTTAATATTTTATTTTCATTAAGAGAAGTCATCCATGCATTTTCGTCATTTTTTTTATTTTCGAAATTTTTATCTATTTTTGGTAAAACGTTTCCTGTCGCTTTTTTTGCTATTTTGTTTATTTTATATGCTTTTTTTGGAGAATTGGTTTTTGGTATAATTATAAATTCTTGAAAGTCTGGTTTCTTATTTCCTTCTGAATGTTTTGCTCCACCTATGCAATTTCCTAGAAATCTTGGGAATTTTTTTGCCTTGGGGTTTATTAATTGCCAAACTTCTTTTTTTTGTTCTTTTGCGATTGCTTTAAGGATGGCGGATTCAAGTGCAAATATTGTGTTTGCGCCAATGTGTTTTTTTGTAATTTTTTCAATTTTTTTTAAATCTGAGAAGTTTTTTAATTTTTCTTTAGATATATTTTTGGATAAATTTTCTAATGATTCAATATCTTTTTCTAAACTTTTTTTATAAGTTGGTTTTTCGTATTTTCCTGTTGATTTTCCAGTAGGTGAGCTGGCTGAGAACATTCCTAAATTTGTTTTTATAGAAACTAGTATTGTTTTATCATTTCTTGTGTCTTTAAGTTCGCAAGCTTTGACCCCTTTTATTTCCATGGATTTAGGAGGGTTTTTTAGTTTATTAAGTTTTCTTGAATGTTTTAATTTTTCAAATTAATTTTTTTTCAAATTAAAAAAAAGTTTATAAAGAGTTATTGCTTATGTTCTATGATTAAGATGAGTGATCCATATTTTAGAAAAGTTGCTACGGTAGTTATTTTTGCGATAGTTGCAGTTTTGGCTTTTTTGGTTGTAAGGCCGATTCTTTTGTCGGTTGTTATGGGTGTTCTTTTGGCATTTATTTTTTCTCCTTTGTTTAGACATTTGAAAAAGTATGTTGGTTCAGATTTTCTTTCAGCTTTAATTATTTGTTCGGTTTTGGGTTTAATTTTTATCGTTTTGTTTTGGTTCTTGATTCCTGTTTTTATTGAACAGTTTATTAAAATATTTTTAAATTTGCAAATGATGGATTTGATAACTCCATTAAAAGAAGCTTTTCCTACGTTTTTTGCGTCTGAGGAATTTTCAATTGAGGTTGGCTCTGCAATTTCAAGTTTTGTTAATAATATTTCTACTTTTTTTATAAGTTCTTTTTCAGATTTTCTTTTGAATTTACCTACAATAGCTTTGCAGCTTTTTGTTGTTGGGGTTACTTTCTTTTTTGTTTTGAAAGATGGTAATTTGATGGTTAAATATTTGAAGAGTATTTTACCTTTTACTAAAGATGTTGAGAAGAAACTTTTTGAACAATCTAAAGGAATTACGTATGCGGTTATTTATGGTCAAATAATTACGGGTCTTATTCAGGGTTCTATTGTAGGCTTGGGTCTTTTTATTTTGGGGATTCCTAACGCTACTATTCTTGCTGTACTTGCTTTACTTGCTGGGGTTTTGCCTATTCTTGGAACTACAGTTGTTTGGATACCTGTTTCAATTTATCTTTTTGCTACGGGGTCTATTTTTGATGCAGTTGGAATATTTATTTTTGGGGTAATTTCTACTACTATTGATAATTTTTTAAGACCTTTAATTGTTTCACAGAAGGCTAATGTTCATACTTCGATTGTTCTTATAGGTATGATTGGAGGAGTGTTTATGTTGGGAGTTTTGGGGCTTTTGATTGGTCCTTTGATTTTGGCATACCTTTTTACTATCTTAGATATTTATAGAAATAAAAATACTCCAGATGTATTTATTTCTGTTAAATAGGTGACGATGAAATTAAAAGCAAAAATTACTGAGTGGTCAACGGGTATTCCTGCGGCGATTCTTTTAAAGGAGACTGCTGACAAGATAGGTATTCATAGTGGTGATAGAATTTCTATTAGTTTGACTTCGGATTATTCTAAAGAGATGTCTGCGGTTGTTAATATTATTGATAGATATGTTGGTAAAAATGAGATTGGGGTTTCGCAGTCTTTGGAGAAAAGGTTGGGGCTTAAGAGTGGGCAGGTAGTAGAAATACATTTGGCGGAAGTTTCTAAGAGTTTGTTTTTGATTAAAAAAAAGCTTGTTGGTCAGGTTTTGAATTCTAAGGAAATTAATCAGATTATTGAAGATATCGTTGGTAATGATTTGTCTGAGGCGGAAATTGCTTTGTTTGTTTCTGCTATGTATAGTAAAGGTATGAGTGAAAATGAAACTGTTTTTTTAGTTAAAGCAATACTAAAAAATGGAGAGGTTTTGAAATTTAATAAAAAGTTGGTTGTAGATAAGCATTGTATTGGTGGAATTCCCGGGAATAGAACTACTCCTATAGTTGTTGCAATTTGTGCATCTTTGGGGCTTACGATGCCTAAAACGTCGTCTAGGGCGATAACTTCGGCGGCTGGGACTGCTGATACTATAGAGACAATTGCTAGAGTGGATTTTAGTATGAAAGAGTTGAAAAAAATAGTTGATAAGACTGGTGGGTGTTTGGTTTGGGGTGGTGGACTTGGGATGGTTCCTGCAGATTCAAAGATAATTAAAATTGAAAAAAAATTAAAGCTTGATCCAGAGGCTCAACTTTTAGCTTCGATAATATCTAAAAAATTGGCTGCCGGAAGTAAATATGTTTTGATTGATATTCCTTATGGGAAAAATGCTAAAGTTAATTATTTGAAAGCTAAAAAGTTACGTAAGAAATTTCTTGCGATTTCCTATAGGTTTGGTCTTGAGATGCGTGTAGTTTTAACTAAAGCCAATGAGCCAATTGGTGATGGAGTTGGTCCGGTTCTTGAGATGATTGATGTTTTGGATGTTTTGAATCCTAAGAAAAGTGGTCCTGCGGATTTGGGGGAAAAGTCGGTTTTTTTGGCGGGGGAGATTTTGGAGATGACTAAAAGGGTAAAGAAGGGGGAGGGAAAAATTTTGGCTTTTGAGGCTTTAAATTCAGGAAAAGCTTATTTGAAGTTTAAGGAAATAATTAAGGCTCAAGGGGGAAAGTGTTTGGATTTGGTTCCTGCTAGTTTAAAGAAAAATATTTTAGCTAGTCGAACTGGGAGAGTGAGATTGATGGATAATAAAAAAATAAATTCTTTGGCTAGGGCTGCTGGTTGTCCGGTTGATAAGTTTGCGGGAGTTTATTTGCATGTTCATTCTGGTGATAAGGTAAAGAAAGGTGATAAATTAATGACTGTTCATGCTGAATCTAAATCTAGGTTAAATATGGCAATAAAATATTATCGGGATTTTGGCGGTATTAAAGTTAAGTAAATTTTTAAAGTTAAACTAATTTGGTAAATTATGATTGTTAAAATATTTGGACATAAAATATCAAGAGAGTTTTTTAAGTTTGCAATTGTTGGAGTTATTAATACATTTATACACCTTTTTATATTGTATTTATTTGTTGAATTTTTTAATATGTGGTATATTTTAGCTTCTTTTCTTGCGTATTTTTTTGCTGTTAGTAACAGTTTTGTTTTAAATACTGTTTGGACTTTTGGGGCGAATATAAAGGATAAGCCTGTTTTTAGATATTTGAAGTTTTTTATTATAAGTACTATTGCGGCTTTGTTTAATTTATTGTTTTTAATTATATTTACGGAAATGTTAGGATTGTGGTATATGTTGTCTCAAGTAATTGCTATTGTTTTGACTTTAATTATAAATTTTGTTGGTAATAAGCTATGGACTTACAGGTAAGAAAAAAATTATTTAGTTTTTTGTTGTTGTTTTTAGTTTGTTTGTTGTTTTTTTATAAAGCTTTATTTTCGTTAAAGCCGTTGGGGCTTGATGCTCTCGGGCATTTGAGTAAAATTGCGTATTTGCGTATTTTTCCATTTGCAGATTGGGATATGGCTTGGTATTCTGGAACTTTGTTTTTAAAATTATATGCTCCATTGTCGTATTATTTGGCTGCATTATTTCCAAATTTTATTTTTGGTTTAAATTTTTTAGGTTTTTTAAGTATATTTTTTTGTTCAGTCGGTATATATTTATATATAAATTATTTAACGAAAGATAATATTGCTTCATTATTTTCTGGTCTTAGTTTTTTAAGCGTTCTTTCTATTTCTTTTTATTATATTGGGGTGGGGAATCATCCTTGGATAATTTCTCTTTGGACTTTACCGTTTTCATTATATTTTTTAGAGAGATTTATTAAGGAAAAGAGGGTTGAGTATTTTATTGTTTATTGCTTATTGTTTTCTTTTGGGATTTTATTTCATGTTCTTGTTGGATTTCTAATAGGGCTTTCTATGATATTTAGATTGGGTGTTAATGGGGTTAATTTTAAGAATTTTAAGAAAATATTTATTTTTGGCATAATTCCAGTTTTAATTTCTAGTTTTTGGTTTTTTCCTTTTTTAATGAATGGTAATAATTTTTCTAGTGGTTATTCTGGAGTTGTTCCTCGGGTTTCTCAGGTTTTTGGTTTTGATATTGAAATTTTTTGGGCGAAGCAAGTGGGGGGAATTGGGGTTTTGATTTATTTTTTTATTTTTAGTTTAATTTTTTATTTTATGAAATTTAGAAAAGATAAGAGATTGTTGTCACTTTTTTTAACCATAGTTGCTGTTTTTTTTCTTTTTTTTGGTGGGCTCTTTAGTCATTATCCATATGGGGTTAGTGCAATTAGGTTTATTTTGCCTTTAAACATTTTTTTAAGTTTATTTGTTGGTGTTATTTTTAGTAAAGCTGAGTTTTTTAAGAATAGGAAATTATTTTATTTGCTTTTTGTGATTTTATTTGTTGGTTTGATTTGGAATGCTTTTATTATAAATGAAAATTATGAAAAGTTTTCTCATAGCGATAAAGATAGTAGATATGGAATTATGTTAGATATATATGAGAATTTACCTTTTGAGGATAATTTTACAAATTATCGTTTTGGTGTTTCTCATTTTGTTTTTGGGGAGGTTATAAATTATTTTTATCCTCGGGTTTCTCAGACTTTTGGTTATCAGGATGCGGGAATGCTTAATGCTCCAAGCTATTATGATATGCGATGGAATATTTGGGCTTCTGAAAATGTGAATGATTCTATTTATTGGTTAGATTGGTTTGGGATAAGATATTTTGAAGTAGAGACTAATGATAATTTTGATAAATTTTTAAATGATTCTAGGTTTTTGGAGAATTTTTCCTATTTTGATAAGGGTTACGATTTTTATTTATTTGAATATTTAGATGCTAAGCAGATATTTACGTTGGTTGATAATTTGGAGAATTCTACTTTGGGAAATGAAAAGAATTTTAGTTGGGAGAGGAGTCATCCAGATAAGGCTATTGTTAGATATAATTCTATTGATTCTGATGATGTTGTTGTGTTTAAAGAATTTTATCATAAGAGTTGGGCGGCTCGTGATATAGTTTCTGGGGAAAAATTAGTTATTTGTGAAGTTGGTCCTGGATTTATGGCTGTTTATCCAGAGGTTTCGTCTTTGGGTGTTGAGTTTTATCAAGTTAGAACGATTCATGAGTATATTGGATGGGCTCTTACTATTTTGGGTTTAATTATTTTATTTGGAATTTTCCTAGTAGAATGAAATCACAACTAATCTTTTAAAGTGTTTTTCATAAATAAATGTATGAGAGAGTCAGACAGAATTAGGAAAATTGTTGAGTATTATAAGAAAAATCTTCTTAAGGGTTATACCGAGGATTCTTTGAAATTTTCTTTGGTTAATCAGGGGTATTCTAGAGTTACGGTTGATGAGGCTTTAGTAATTGCGCATAAGGAACTTGCAGATAAGGCTCCGAAGTTAATTGAGAAGCCGGTTATACGTCATGAGATTGTTGATGAGCGGGATAGACCTGTAGTTATTGAGAAGAAGCCAATGTGGAAAAGGTTTTTTGGGATATAAAATGGGGGATTTTGCAGTTAATTTTTTTGGTAATTCGGGTAAGTTTATTCAGATTATTTGTGATGGTAAATATATTATTAAATTTGGTTCTGGTGGGGATTTTCATAATGATATGCTTAAAGATTTTTTGAATGAAAATGAGGTTCCGTATGAAGTTTTTGGTTCGCTTGGTAGTCCGTTGGAGAGAGGGGATGGATATTTTTTGGCGGGGGCTGGGTATTATAGATTGGGAGAAATGGTGGAGAATGAGTTGAAAGTTTATTTGGAAGATGAAAGTGAGACTTATAGAAAGGGCCCTAGTCGAAGTCATTTAGAAAAAATGGGAAATTGTTTTGAGGGAATTGAGTTGGTAGTTTTGAAAAAATGAAAATCTTTTTAAATAAGAGATGTTATATTTCTTTATGGTAGTTTATATTATTGGAATTGTTATTCTTGTTATTTTTGGTTTTGGTGTTCGTATTGTTCGTCCGACTCATAGAATGGTTATTGAGACTTTTGGAAAATATTCTAAAACTGCTGAGGCTGGTTTTAATTGGATTATTCCCCTTGTTCAATCTGGTAGATATGTAAATATTACTGAGCAGATGGTTGATATTGAGCCACAGATGGTTATTACTAGAGATAAATTGAATGCAGAAGTTGATGCAGTTGTTTACTATCAGGTGAAAAACGTTGTTAATTCTTTGTATAATGTTGAGAATCATAAGAGGCAATTGTCTTCATTGGCGAGAACTACTTTGAGAGCGGTTATTGGAAAGATGTCTTTAACTGAGGCAAATGAAAAAAGGAATGAAGTTAATTCTGAAGTTGAGAAGGTTTTAACTAAGGAAACTTTGTCTTATGGTCTTCAGGTTTTGAGGGTTGAGATTCAGAGGATAGAGCCACCAAGAGATGTTCAGGAGGCTATGAATAAAGTTGTTAAGGCGGAGCAGGAAAAGATTTCAGCAATGGATTTGGCAACTGCTACTGAGACAAAAGCCGACGGGGAAAGAAGAGCTTCTATTAAAAAAGCGGAAGGTCAAAGGCAGGCTTCAATTTTGGAAGCAGAAGGTAAGGCTCAGGCCTTTACATTAATTAACAAGTCTTTTATCGGAAATTCTCAAATTTTAAAGAAGCTTGAAGTTACACAAAAATCTTTAGAGAATAATTCAAAAATTATTTTGACTGAAAAAGGAATTACTCCACAGTTGATAATTGGTGATTTGCCAATGAAGTTTGATAAGAAGTAGATTTGTTTTAATTGGATTTTGAGTGAATTATTTTTTGTTTTGAATGTTTTATATTTGGTTAATTTTGGATGTTTTTTAAAATAGAAAAGATTAAAAAAGAATTCTTGCTTTAAATTTTGGTAGGTATTATCAATAATATCTATCACGAATATGCGGAATTTGTAAAACACTAACTCCGTAGAATTCAAGCCTCTGTCGCATAATGGTAGTGCACCGGCCTTGAGAGCCGGGCCCTTTGGGCTCCCAGGTTCGATTCCTGGCGGGGGCGTGAAACAAAAACGAACGTTTTAAAAAGGGAAAAGACATAGTAATACTATGAATATAAAGATAGATATCCACAAAAGAGACTACTCAGCGAGGAGAAAACTAATTGATGGATGGAATATACCAAATGAAGAAAAGGTTAAGTTTAGAGAATTTTTAGATGAATCACAATTAGGAAGAGTGAATAAAGGAAAAAAAATAAGTGAAAATAGATTATGCAAATATATTTCTATGATAAAAGTACCTTTTGAATATTGGAATAAAGAATGTGACAAATTAACTATGAATGATATAGAGAAATTTGAAAAAGGTTTAGCAACGGATACCATAAAGAAAATTAATGGAAAGCCGTTTGCAGATACGTCAAAAACAGATGTAAGAAAGATAATAAAGATATATATGAGATGGAGAATAGGAGAGAATAAAGCCTTAGAGTTGGTAGGATGGCTTGATACAAGAGATGTTAAGCAAACACCTGACTTTTTAACTGAAGAAGAGGTCGAACTATTATATAGAAGCTGTAGAACAGCAGAACAAAGATACCTTGTTTCTATATTATTCGACACTGGAGCAAGGGCAGAAGAATTTCTAAACATAAGATATGAAGATATATTTATGCCTAAAGAAAGTACTAATTTTATAAAAATTGCATTAAAAGAAGAATACTCTAAAACAAAAGGAAGAACAATTAGCTTATATTGGAAATACAGCATAGAAGCTGTTAGGGATTATTTAAGAGAAAGAAGAGAAGATGGAATAAATTCAAATGAACAAGTGTTTAAAGGTGGATACGACCAAGCAAGAAACTTCTTAAGAAGATTAGCATTAAAGGTATTAAACAAGCCTGTAAGATTTCATTTATTCCGTCACAGCTCAGCAACTTACTACGCAAGTAAAATGAATAGACAGCAATTATGTATAAGATACGGATGGGCATTTAGTAGTGATATGCCCGATACATATATCGCAAGAGCAGGAATGGAAGATAAAGAATTGGATGAAAGAATGTCAGGAACTGAAATTCAAAAAACAAAAGATGAAATGATTAGAAAAGAACAAGAATGGAAGATAAAACAAGAGGAAAACGAAGAACGAATAAAAGAATTAGAAAAAGAAGGAGAAGATAATAAACGTTTTATCGACGATAGAATGAAAGAATTAGAAGAAAGAATGACTAAAGGAATTTTAGCATTACAGAAAAAGAAAGAAATAGAAGTTTTATCGACGACAAAATAAAATAATACACGAAAAAACAAAATATAGTAAATATTGTAAAAAATTATTAAATTTAATAAAAATAAAAAATGAATAAAGCAAGAAAAACATGGGAAAGTAAAGAATGGAAAGAAAACAGAAATAAGCTTATAGCTGAAAAAGAAAAATGTGAAGAATGTGGAAGTAAAGAAAATCTTACTCCTGCACATCCTAAAAAAGAGAGTTACATATCTTTTTGCATTAGTTACTATAAGGGAAAGAAATGTGAAAAATGTAATCATAAAAGTCTTTATTATAGAATGAGATTAAAACCTCATCTAATGTGTAATCATTGCAAAATATCTTCAAAAGAAGACGAAGAAATGATAAAAGAAATAATTAATGAAGAATATATTTCTCTAATAGGATGTAAATTACTTTGTAAAAGTTGTCATTATAAAACACATATTGATAAAGAGTTTTATTGGAAAGTTTTTGAAAAACAAGACGAAATAAATAGAGAGATGAGAGAGAAATGGGAGATTAAAAGAATAGAAAAGGAAAATAAAGAACTAAATGAAGAAATAGAAAGAGGAGGAAAAGAATTAGAAGAAATGTATAAAGAAGGGAGCAAGGAAATACCTGAATTTAAACCATATTGGGAAAAGGATAATAAATAACATTTTACCAACGACAAAATAAATAAAAAAGATAAGAAAATAACAAATAATATGTTTTATCGTCGTTAAAACGTAGTTGTAAAGGCAGGTTTATAAAGATTGGTTGATTCAACCAACTAAGGAAAAAAGGAACAAAATAAAATGGAAATAAGAACAATACATGATAAATTCACAGCAGATGAATTCAATAGATTAGAAGAATTGAAAGGATCTAAGACCTGGCGAGAGCTAATCCTCACATTAGTAAATAAGGAACAAAGAATTAATAATTAAAATTATTAAACAAAATGAAATTCTCTAGGTTACTGCTATAAAACCAAAATGAAGATTTAGAGAATTACTTTTTTCAGTTATAGGGGAGAAGTAGGGAAATATAAAATGACTACCTACAATAAACCGAAACTGAAATATAAAAAGAAGATTAATAGATTTGTAAACAAAGTTTTAGGAGTTAAAAGATGAGCTTTGAAGATATTAAAAGAAAAGTAGCTAAGAATATAGATGATAATACACTAGAATTAATGTCTAATTCTGAGATAAAAGAATATTATTATAATAATAGGGCAAATATGCAACTTAGCGAGGTGAAAAATGGATTTTAAAGAAATGTCTATAAAGAGCTTTAAAACTAAGTTGTATTTTAATTTACATAAAAATTTTAAAAAATTAGTTTCAGATTCAGTAAAAGAAATTACAAATGATAACTACTTTGAAGAAACCGATTTAATACATGATAGAATATCATTGAAATTAAGAGATAATAAGAAAATAAATAAATGCTTATATTATTTAGAAAAAGCTGTAATGAATGAATTAGGAGATGAGCTTATTTTTGAAATAAATAATGCATATAAGAAAACAAAAAACAGAGAAAATAATACAGAATTAATAATGTATGATGCAGATGATAGAAATTCAATAAATAAAATAAAAAGGTTTTTTTTAGGAGAAAAAGATGAATAAAGAAGAAACTCCTAAAACAAATATAAAAGAAAACGATAGTTTTATGGAAAAAGCATCAGTATTGAATAGTTTTGATATGAGCATGAATATGTTTCAAACTGATACTAAAATAAAAGGAGTAAAAAAAGATTTAATTAAGGCATACTTACCAGAAGCCCAAAGAGAATACTATGAAGAAACATTAGAAAATGCACATTTAGCTCAAATGTTAATGGATAAATATCATCAAGATGGATATTCTTATAAATGGGATAATAAAAAGATGTGTTGGGAAAAGAACGAAGATAATAGTTTTAAGAAATTTCCATTAAAAGAAGAAGAAATCAAGAAATTAAAAGAATATTCAGAAAATACATTTCAATTTTTAATGATTAAAGCATTAGCAATATGTTTAACTCATAGAAATAGAAAAGAAAATCCATTAGTATACAAGGTGCTAAAATCAGGAGATGAAGAAGAGAATAAAGGGGCAGTAGAACAACAAGACCCTAAAAGCATGTTTCAAAAAATAATGGGTAAACTACAAGGAGAACAAGTTTACGAGGAAGATTAAAATGGAAATATGTACTAAATTCGACTCTGAAATGGGGAATAAAATTCAAACTATGGGATTGGGTGAACTTTGGGAAATAGCTAGATCATTAGATGGAGATGAAGAATGGATTGAATTAAAAGAAGTAGTAAAACAAGGAGTTGATATTAAAATGGATATAAGATATATAATTAAAAAATATTATACAGAATATCCTGAAAAAGGATTAGTTGATATTAAAAATTATGGAAGAATAGACATAAGAAAATTTATGGATGAATTAGAAAAAAGAAGTGATTTGCTAAAGAACGTATTACTTGATAGAGTTAATACTGGAAGAATAACTTCTCAAGGGTGGGTAGAATAATGGTAGAGAATTATTCTAATGAAGAATTAAGAAGTAAATTAAAAAGAAGTGTACCAACACATAGCATTTATCCAACGTTTAAAGCAGGAAATAAAGTAAGCGAAAAAGAAGAGAGAAGAGAGTTCATAAAAATGATTAAGGTAATGATAAGGAAAGAAGATAAAAGGCTATTAGAATACCTCTGGAAGGCTAGAAAAGAACTTCTACAACATAGAATGAGTTACACGGTTAAAATGTATGATGAGAGAGGAAGAAATGTTTTGACGTTAATTGCATACAAATTTTATTATAATCATGGACAAGATATCGCTAATTACTTTGAAGGGCAGAGTATTTCAATAAACTATGATGATGTAGGGAAAATAATTAAAGCTTTTGAAGAGATAATGAAAAAACAAGGCTGTGGAAAGATTGCATATAGTGTAAATATGCCTAGTAATCAAAAAGAAGATATTAAAATTAGGAGTATGACGTTTGCATTATCAGTAAACTAAAATAACAATAAAGAATGGACGAATACGAAACGATACGAAGAATGGCTAAATTTTATATGGAAGAGAAAAAAGCAGTCCACATAAGACTAAAAAATAAAAAAGTTTACAACGGATTAATAAAGGAAATTTCTAGATATGACTTAATATTAGAAGATAGATATATAGGAAGAATGATAATAGATTTTTCTGAAATAGAAGAAAGAATTGAAAAATATAAAAATATTAAAGGTGAATACTATGGACAATAATCCAATAAATTTTAATCATACAATAGCGAATGCAGTAGATTATAATGAGATATCAAGGAAAATATTGGACAGAGTGCCATTGTATTATAGCAAGGAAGGATTATGGTATAAATATAATGATGAAGAGTATAGGTGGGAAACTGAGGATGAAATAGCAATTTTGAATGCAATAGATGAGGAGATGAGGATAGCGAATATTTGTCGTTCAGATATAAGAACTCAATTATTGCAAGGATTAAAAATGGAGAGTAGAAAGAAGTCTCCGATAGAAATAGATAAAGAACAAATACAATTTAAGGATAAAATAATAAACTTTAGAACTGGAAAAGAAGTAAATGCAACAAGAGAATACTTTACATTTAATCCAATACCCTATAAAATAGGGGATTCAGAAGATACACCTATAATTGATAAGTTTATGAAAGAATGGGTAGGAAAGGAACATTACTTGAAACTCCAAGAATGGATAGCATACCACCTATTAAGAGATTACCCTATTCATAGAATAGCGTGTTTAAATGGTGGTGGAAGTAATGGAAAAACTACATGTATAGATTTTATAACAAATTTACTAGGAGAGAAGAATATAATTGGTGGAGACTTTGAGTCTATTTTTTTAGAGAGGTTTGGAACAAGCCTAATTTATAGAAAAATGGGATTAAAAATAGGTGAAACTAATTACGGAACACTAACAAAGACTAGCAAATTTAAAAGTATGACTGGTGGAGACGCTGTAATCATTGAGTTTAAGGGAAAAGGTGGGTTTGATTACAAGAATTACGCTAAGGTAACTATGTCTACGAATAGTTTACCAGTAACGGAAGATAAAACAAACGGATTTTATAGAAGATGGTTAATAATAGATTTTCCTAATGAATTTACAGAAAAATATGATTTACTAAGTAAAATTACAGAAAAAGAATATGAAAACTTTTGTAAAAAGTGTTTAAGATTACTAAAGGAACTAATAAAGAGAGGAAACTTTACGAATGAAGGAAGTATAGAAGAAAGAAGAATAAGATATGAAAAAATAAGTAATCCTGTACAGACATTTATAGAAGATTTTACAGAAAAAGGAGATGAGAAGAATTATATTTCTAAAAGTGAATTTCTAGAAAGAATAAACATATGGATGAGAAATAAGAGACTAAGAACTCTAAAGAATGGAGTAATAAATAAAATTATGGAAGAAGAATATTGTGAAGGTTATAGAACAAATTCCTCAATGAAACAAGAAAGATCATGGTTAAGAATAAAATGGAAAGAGGATGAAAAATGTTAAACAGCAGAGAAATAGAATATCATGTAAGTCCTATGAAAGAACTATACATAAAGATAATAATGAGTAATAAACTTCAAAAACAAGAAGATTTAGAAAATCAAGATTTAACTGAAGAGTTTAATAATCATTTCAAAGGAACGTTTAAACAAGGACACTTAAACGTAATAGGAATAGGTGGAGAAGTTACTATGGGGAAAAGTACTATAGGAATTACATTGATGATTAAAGGATGTAAATATATAGAAAAATTAAAATTAAATAAATTTTGGTATTCAGTAGAAGAATACGAAAAAGAATTTATAAAAAAAATAAAAAAGGATTATTCGAAAAAAAAGATAAAGAAGTTTTTGGAGAATAAGGATTTAATATGGATTAAAAAGTATACGCTAAATAAAGAATTAAGAGAAATAGAAACGGAAGAAGGAGATGAAAAGTTAAATGAAATATATAATAAAATAAAAGATAGCAAGATTCGTATTTCTCAGCTTATAGCAAGTGATTTGATTGAAGGTAATAGAATAGATTTGAGTATAGGAAAACATGTAGTAAGAATGAATGACGAAGCGGGAGAAGTCTCAACAAATACAGGAGCTAATACGTTTGTGGAAAGGGGAACATTTACAGATGAGATAGATATGTCAGCACAAAAGTTTAGACATAAGATACTAATAACACCAAGAGGTGGAAGTGCATACGCTTCATCAACTCCAATAAAATTAGAAACTTATTCTTTAGATAAAAAGAAAATGATTACGACATGCGTATTAAGTTATGATAATGTATACGGAGCAGAAAGAAGAACAATACCTTTGGGCATGGTACATTTTGAGGTAAAAGATTTAATTGAAAATTGGATAAAAAATGTTAAACCAGTATTTCAAAATAATAATGAGGATTTAACCCTAGAAGAATGGAAGACAATAAGAAAATGGGCTAAGAAAGATGTTTATGTTCAATATCACATGAAAAAACATGCGAGATTAGATTTAACAGAATATTATGGAAAGAATGGAGTAAAGGAATTAGAAGATTCTGAGATAACATTAATGATTTATAACGAGATGAAGAAATTATGTAAAGGATTTAACGATGTAAAATCAGGAGTAATAAAAGTATATATTAGCAAGGTGTTATCTGAAAATAAATTGAGATGGTCAATGATTGGTAAATCAGAAGTGGATAATAAAATAGGTGCATATTTGTCGTTATTAAACGAAATAGAGAAACATAAATTTATATTAAAAACTGGAAAAATGTCATCAAAAAGAATACTAACTCCTCCAGAAAGAGAGAATTTAGTAGATAGTTTAGAAGCAGAAGAAAAGGGGTTAAAAGAGGTATTACAAATGGAACAAGAGAATGTAAATATACTAAACAGATATAGGAGTTTAGATTAAAAAATGATTTTATCGACGATAAGAATCAGTAACAGCGACGATAGACTTATAAAGTTTAATGCATTAAAAAGAGTGGAGTATCGACGATGAAAGGAATGAAAAAAGTGTTTTTCATAGACATAGAGACCTATGATGAATATGATGGAACTATTGAAAAAGAAGAGGAAATGATCGCTAAAATGAGCTATCTAAACACCATAGAATTCTTCGAGAAGAATAAAAAGGTGGGATATAGCTACCCAGTATTACAAGGTAATAAAGATTTTACGCTAGGTGGAATAAGTCAATGGGGAAGACAAAAGAAATGGATGTATGAAGAGAGATTAGATATGAAGAAGAAGATAATAGATATTACAAAACAAGCTATGAGAGAAGGAAAGAACGCTGTTTTCTATGTGCATAATGGAAATTTTGACATGCCTAGGTTATTCTTAGAAGAATATACACAATTTGACTTAATAAATAAATATAGTGGAACTAATATTTGGATACTAACTCCTAAAGTAGAATTAGAATTAGAATGTAAAACATGTGGACATGAATGGAAATATAATGGTGGAAAAGAATGGATAAAATGCCCTAAATGTAATGCAAATAAAAAAATACCATGTGGAGTTATAAGAGATACTATGAACTTTATTGGAAAGAATACCACTAAAGCATTAGCAAACATAGGACAAGAATTAGGAGTAAAGAAGTTAGAAATGCCGATGGAAATAAAAGAACCTGAGGAATTGACTAAATATCTAGGAAAAGATTTAGATATATTAGAGAAGTTTGTGAAGAGTTTTTACGATATGAAATGGAAATTGGATAATCATTTTTACGGAGAAACTAAAGATGTACAAATGAAACCGCCAATTACTGGAAGTAATTTTAGTATGACTCAATTTCTGAACTTTACAAGAAATATGGGATATTGTAAAACATGTAAAGAGTCGATGGTAATAAGAGGATTACAAAATAAAAAAGTATGCCCTAAATGTAAAAATAAATTAAGTGCGTATTCAGGATTCTTAGGAATAAGAGGGCAAATGCATAAGACGAAGTATAGAAAAGAATTGAGAGATGCATTTAAAGGTGGAGTAAACAAATCTTTCAAACAAGGAAGATATGAAGACATAAGAGTCTTTGATATAACAAGTTTATATCCTAGTGTAACCCAATATATGCCTTTGTTAGACCCTCTATCGGAAAAGAGAATAGACAATCCTAACGAACATCCTATAGAGGATATTCTAGAAATGAAAGGTATAGCTGAAGCAGAAGTAGAATTTCCAGAAGGTAGAAATTTAGGATTACTACCTATGAGATGGAGAGGATGGGGAATATATTTTCCTACTTGTGAAAAGGTAAGTAAAACATATACAGGAACATGGACAATAGATGAATTAAAATGGGCTGTAAAATACGGATACAAAATAAAAAGTTTCAAGTCTGTAATAACATACAAGGAACTTCCTTTTAATTGCTTAAAAGATTTTGAAAAAGAACTATTTAATTTAAGAATAAATAGCACAGGTATTTTTAGAAATGTAATTATAAAATTACTTATGAATGGACTGCTACTAAAGTTTAGTCAATTCAAGCCCAAAATAATATATGATAGGTGTATCAAAGATGATGTAAGAGAATGGGAAGAGAAAGGATGGAATATAGATGGAGAAAGCCCTAATGGAAGAGAATGGATACTTAGAAAAGAATTATCTGCTAAGTTTCCAAGATACGCTATCCCAATATGGAGCATATATGTAACAGCTTATAGTAGAATGGCTATACTAGAAGAAGCCATGAAGATCGATGAAAAGGATTTACTATATATAGACACAGACGCGATTCATTGCACAAACTGGAAAAAGTATGAGAATAAATTAGATATAGGAAAAGACTTAGGGACTTTCAAGGTAGAACACTTAGAAGCAGAACATCCCCTAACTGGAGATTATGTAAAAGAGAAATGGTATACGATATTTGATAGTAAAGGGAATATCGCAAAACAGGCAACGTCAGGGGCAACTGGAGGAAGTTTAACATCTGAACAAATGCATGGAATACATAAGATAGTAGTTCTGAGAAATGTATCTATAGCAAGATGGATAAGAGCAAAGAATAGCGAAGGTGGAAATAAATACGATGAGGATGATGTGGGAAGATATGAGAAAGTTGCCTTATGGGTTAAGACAACAAAAAGGAAAGGAGATATTGAAAACAAGTTTCCAAATGGATATATAGAATATAGAAAAGATAATATGGAAGATAATAAAGAAGATGAATATGAGAATAAGGAGGACTTAATAGAATAAAGTAACATATTTAAGCAAAGGTTGATAAGTTATATTATGGATTTTGGAATTGAAAAGGCTATGAAAAAACAAGAAAGGGCTATACAAAGTATGGTTAAAAAACAAGACGCTTCTATCAAGAAAGCAGTTTCTAAACAAGATAAAGATTTAGCAAAATTTATGAAGTTAAATGTAGGAACTTCAATAAGACAAGAGGGAAGAGTAACAATACCCGCAAAGAGAAAGCACGAAGTTGAAAATAAGTATAAGAATAAATGTGCTGTATGTAAAAAGAAACCTTGTAATTTACATATACACCATAAGGATATGAAAAATAATAATAATGCATTGCCTAATTTAGAACTCTTATGCCCAACTCATCATACTCAAAAACATGAAAAAGAATTTAGAAGAGTTTACAAAGATAAATGGGGAAATAAAAAAGGGACAAGATTAGTTAAGAAAATTAATGGAAAAGCGCCAAAGAAAAAGGTTGTAAAAAGACAAAGTGTAGGTTGGGGATTTTAATATGGTGTGTAAAACAAATAAAAAATATGAATATAAGCTATATAATCAACAACTTATGACAAAGATACCTATGACTAGCGGTAGTGCAATGAAAAATTATAAAACAAATATGAGGGATGGTGAAGAAGAAATTAACAAGATTGCAGAAGATGGTTGGGAACTTTTTTCAACACATGTAACAGCCTTCAATATGCTAGTTTTTATTTTCAAAAGAGAGAGAAAATGAATAAAAATCAATGGTTAATGTTAGGTTTTGGAATGATGGTTATAGGTTTTATTCTCTTTTTTTTAAGAGGAGGAATATGTCTTGGAAATGGTAGTGTTTTGACAGCTTGTATTATTAGAAGATATTCTTTTGTAATTCCTGGTTTAATATTAATAGGTTTAGGTTTTACTTTTTCAATAGTTGGGGGTCTTGCAGATAAATGAATAAAAAAACATTATATTGGATTATTGGAATTTTAGTTTTTCTTGTGTTAATATTGCAATGGTATGCACAGACAACTCCGCCAACCTATTATACTAAACAATGTGCTATTGAATGCACTTATGATAACTTTGATTGCATGGGAAGTCTTTCTGAAGATATGCAAGATTGGGGAACGCAAGTAATACATATAAAAACTACTTGTATGCATAGCTTAAGGGAATGTATTAAGGATTGTTAAAATGACTAAAATAAAAGATAATAATAAGGAAAAAAGAAAAATGCCTTGGTGGGAGGCTGTCCTTATAGGAATGATGATAGTATTCATTTTTAATGGATTTAGTGGTGATAATGAGTTTTGCGTAAAATCATGTCAAAATGGCGTAGCCAGTTGTCTTTCTACCTATACAAGTTATTATGCAGACGGGTGCGTGGAATATGACGATAAAACACGTTGCTTGAATAGACTAGATTCTTGTTTAGATGGGTGCTTTGATTAAAATGAAAAAAGAAACTAAAAAAATACTAATAATCGCAGGTGGAATTGCTGGAGCAGTTATTGTTGCTTTTGCACTACTCTTAATAGTTCTTTCAGTATTTATCATCAGTAGTATAGAATCAAATGTTCAAGTTGATACAACTGAAGATACACAATTAGAAGTTGTTCCTAGCGCAGATACAGGACAAGAACAAGAGCCTCAACCAATAACAAATACTCCAGTTGTAAATAAGGATACATCAAAAGTAACATATATAGTTGATGGTGATACTTTAGATGTTGGTAAAGATAGAATTAGATTAATTTGTATTGACACTCCAGAAAGAGGAGAATATTATTATAATGAAGCTAAGGAATACCTTAAAGATTTAACATTAAATGAAAATGTTATTTTAGAGAAAGATATTTCTGAAACAGATAGATATGGAAGATTGTTAAGATATATTTATTTGGAAGACGGAACTTTTGTAAACGAAGAAATGGTGAAAAAAGGATATGCAAAAGCTTATCCGTATTCACCAGATACAAGCTTATGTCCTATAATTGAGAGCGCAGAGAGTAGAGCCAAATCAAATGATTTAGGGATATGGGCAACTCAAGAAACTACTCAAACAATCACAACTCCAACACCTTCAGCAAGTTGTGGTGGTGATAGTTATAATTGTGGAGATTTTTCAACTTGTAATGAAGTAATGGATGTCTTTAATGCTTGTAGTTCTGATGTAAATAAATTAGATAGGGATGGAGACGGAGTTCCTTGTGAGAGTTTGTGTGGTTAAAAAATGACAAAAGATTGGAAAAATATGTTTTTTGGAATTATTTTTTTACTTATGGCTGGATATATAATTTTAACATTTTTACCCAGTGCTTTCGACAATACAATCATTCAAAATGATACACTTGATATAGCACCTTACCCTCGTTGGGATCATATGCCAATAACATATTTTATCCAGAATGCGTCCGACTGTGAAGAATATGAATTAACTTCAGTATATGAGGCGATAGATAACATACAAGAAGAGACCGATTTTGCAGTTACTTTTATGAAAAATAAAACTAATCCGGATATTTTATTTCTCTGTATAAATCTAGAAGAATTTATAGCAGATGTTACTAAGTGTAAGGAAGTTAAATATCCTTATAGAGAACAAAATATTAATGTTTTTGAGGACGGTCATTTGGATATTGATACTCAAAAAATAACATCTTTAAAGGTAAAAAGTAAAGATGGGAGTAATAATATTTTTGAGTTATGTTATTTAAATTTTTCAGATTTACCTTTTGAGGATAGATATATTCCAGACAAATACGCTATTGCGGAAGTTAATGTTGATAAGTTTGGAGAGAATGTCATTAAAAATTCTTCTATTTATCTGTATTATCAAGGGCAATCTTGTGTTTATCCTTCTACGGAGGTACATGAGATATTGCACGTTTTTGGGTTTGCTCATAATATTTATAATGCGAATTCAGATTGGGATTCTAAAGAAGTAATTTCAGATATAATGTATCCATATCTGGAATGTGGACTTCAAAATAAGATAAACCCAGAATACTCATTATGCCTAAAGGATATATATTTATACAACAAAGAAAGTTCTTCATATTGTGACCAATTATCTTTTTTTGTGAAGGAAGAAACTTGCTCTCCAGATAAATATATAAGTCTTGACGGGACTGGTTGCTGTCAAGAAGAAAAAATGTATATTGACTATGGAGAATGTTATTTTGATAATGGATGCTATCCAGGATATTATCCTTCTGTTAATTTAGATAACTATTGTTGCACTGGGGAGAACATGATTTTTGAGGGAGGTAGTTGCTTTGACGCTAATTTCTTAGGCTTTGAAGCTTTCGAGGATTTTGAAAAAGAACATAATCTTACAGTAGTTTTAAGTAAAGAAAATAACTTAGGAATTGCAAAGATAAATCTAACTAATTCTTTAATTGATATAAAGTCAGAAGATGAAAAAGACGATTTTGTTTGGGACAATCTGTATTCTCTATTTCTGAGATTATCTGAAAATATTAAAGCAGACAATTATGAAGTAATTTTTATTATGACTTTTGAAGAATACATTTTTGATTATGAATACTCTATTTCTAAAGAATATCTTAGTAGTGAATTAGATTTTTTAGAAAACGTAGAAATTGATGTGACATAAATGAAAGAAAAAATGAAAAAACAAAATAAAAATATTTTTTGGAAAGATTGGAAAACTTGGGCAATAATCATTATTATTATAATAATTTTTTCAAATGTTAATTCTCAACAAGACCCTTGGGAATATCAAATTTGTGTTAGTGATTGTATGTCAGATAATTTTGATTGTTCAATTTCTAAAGCAATTATTACAGATGATTATGGAGGATACATTCATAAATTAGATTATGAACTTTGCCATTATGATTTAGAAGACTGTTTATATGATTGTAATTAAATAAAATGAAAACTAAACCAAAAAACTATCATAGAAACTGGGCAATAGGATACACTCTAATAGCATTATTTTTATTCTTTATTTTGAGACCAATTTTATATGCATTACTTTTCTTTTTCTTAACTCTCTTTATTTACTCTAGATTTAGAAAAAAACAAAATAAAAAAATAGTCTTTCTTGATAGTGTTTTGATACATTCCTTTATAGTTCTTCCAACTATTTCTTTAGTCGTATGGTTTTTTTTACCTTTATTAATAGAGTTCGCTGTTAAAAAATCAATAAAAGATCCAAACTCTACTTTTTGGATTAATTTAATAGAGTTTTTCTCAAATTTTCTTTTAAATCTCCCCACTAATATTTTATTGATATTATCAAGTATAATAGTTTTAATGCTTATCTTTAAAATAATAAATATTATTACCGCTATAAAACGCAAAGAATATTTTTGGATGGTTTTAATGATAATCACTTCTCCGATTGAGATTATATATTATTTTTTAATAGGTAGAAAAGACATGAAGGGATAAAGAAAAAATGAAAACTAAACCAAAAAACTATCATAGAAACTGGGCAATAGGATATACTCTAATCGCTTTAATCCTTGCAGTTGCTGGATATTTCCAAAGTGAGCCATATTATTACTATGGGGCTATTATTGTTGGCATAGTTGCTTTTTATTGGATTGTGAGGGCTTGGAAATGAAAATGAAAAAATATTTGATCGGGGCTGTTATTCTATTTTTTATAATTCTATTTTTTATAGTTTTGAATAATAATATTCGCAAAGAAAAAGCAGATGCAGAATATAGAGAATTGGTTATTAATTCTTGCATTAAAAGATGTGATTTGGAAAAAAGTAATGAAGAGCTTGAAATAATGTTTGAAAAGAGTTTAAATGGTGAAGAGTTAGGGGTTGGAGAAGAATGTGTTAGTGATTGTATGAAGATTGCAATAATAATGAAAGTTTGTCATAGAGAGTGTATTGGAGAAGAATTTGAATGTATTGTTAATTGCTCTCTGAGAACTTAAATAATTAATACTTCACCCTATATGGACAAGATGTCTAAATCACCTATCAAGCGTAACATATTTAAGGAAAGGTTGATAAGTTAATTTATGGTGTTAAATTCCCCTTTAGATATTTTAGAAATAGCCTTTTTCGTCTTTATTGCTTTCGTTGTTGCATACATCCTTGGAATTTTTGCATATCATTTTATTAGACCATTTCACGATAGGGTTTGGGGATATAAGATAAAAAGAATTAATAATACCAAAAATGCTATTTATGATGGCATGTTATTATTAATGTTAATATTTTGGCTACCCTTAACTCTTATCGTTATGGCTCTTGGAATTCTTTTGGCTGTGAGTTCTGTGGCTGATTTTAATATTCTTGGAATCCTTCTCGGTATTATTGTAACATTGGCTTTTGGCTTTCAAATATATTTTATGTTTGAGCATAGCGAAAAAAGAAAGAAAAGAGTAAAGAAGAAAAAGAAAAAATGATAAATGGAGAAAGTATAGCAAAGTTGATAGTAATTTTTGTAGGATTTTATTTATTTCAAAAAATGATTAAAAAGAAGAAGAGGGAAAAGAAAAAATGAATATGAGAAGAAAGAGGACTTAATAGAATAAGAAGAAAGAGGATAGAAAGGAGATATAAGTTAGAAATGAGTTATAAAAGAGTTATACACGGAGACACGGAGACACTGAGTATCTCACTTAGTCTCTTATATAGCTACTGAGTGAGGTTAGCTGTGTAAGAGTGTAAGCGTGTATGGAAGAATTATAATAATTATACACCGAGGAAAAAATTGTTAAACAATTATTATCCTAATAACTACTACTCTACTACTCCTTTTTTAAAAAAAAAAAAAATGAG
>Ga0222658_1000407_pt1 | contig 23333 bp, 21 predicted proteins | sample AntAcemetagen476_FD_179830 | JGI IMG/M metagenome (GOLD analysis project Ga0222658, IMG submission 179830) | Saline water microbial communities from Ace Lake, Antarctica - #476 | ecosystem: Environmental > Aquatic > Non-marine Saline and Alkaline > Saline | place: Antarctica: Ace Lake... | reverse complement strand
TTCTTACGGAATTACTTCGGCGGTACCGGCATCGTAAAATTAAGATAATTGGCTTATTCTTAGGGGAAGAAAACTTCCTTTCTTCCTCTGTATAAGTTTGTTATCAATGATTAAATAAAAAATTATGATTAAACATTTTGGTAATTACATATTACTAATAGGCCTCCTATTTGCCATGACAACCACTTTAGCTATTGCTGCTTCTGAGATAACTGGAGATTTAAGTACTGGCGTAGAAAGCAGTGGTGATATGGACGGTGTAGTAAAAACTGCCCCGACTGCTTCACCAGTAGCTGAGACTTATCATGCCACACAGAGTGTTAGTTTAACTGCATCTGGTTCTACAGCAATTTGCTATACGACTGACGATACAACACCAGCTTGTAATGGTACTTCTGCTTGTACTACTGGTGATGTTTATAGTCCAGCTATTTCCGTGGCTTTAACGGATACAATTAAAAGCATTGCTTGTTACGCGGACAGTTCTTACGGAGATGTTTCTAGCGATACTTATACTTTGACTTGTACAACCGCTAGTGTAACTAATGGATCAGTTGCAGCTTATCCAGGATGTGCAGTTACTTGTAATAGTGGTTATACTTTGAGTGGTAGCACATGTGCTGCTTCCGGAGGCGGTGGTGGAGGCGGTGGTGGAGCGACAGGTAGCACAGCAACACCTATGCCTATCACAACAAATGGAATAGTTACAGTCACTAAAACAGGAGGAGGAAAAACAACTCTAACTGACAGTGATGGCACCAAGGCGACAGTTACTGTACCAGCAAACACTGTTAGTTATGCTTCTGACTTTCAAATTAATGCCGTAGAGCAGACATCAAGCGCTGTATCGGGCATCGTGGTAGGGGTTGGCTCGGGTCAATCAATTGTTGGTAATTTATATAATTTCACAGCCCAATCTGGGTCAAGTGTTCTCAAGGTTTTTTCAAAGACCCTGACAATCACAATGACCTATACCAGTGCTCAAATTGCCGGACTCAATGAATCAGATCTAAAAATTTATTATTGGGACACAGACACCTCAGCATGGATAGCGCTGTCTTGCACGATTGATAAAGCAAACAACACAATTACAGCTACAACTGACCACTTTACTTATTTCGCCGTCATGACGGGCGCAGGAACAGGCGAGGAGGGTGGAGAAGTAACAGGAGGAGAAACAGAGACCACAGACACTGTTGATGGCGATGTTGTGAGGGCACCCGATGCCTCAGGAATGGACCAGTTTGATGTTTATATTGTTAAACTAATCAATGGCAAGAAGTTCAGAAGATTGGTCTTGAGTCCCCACGTTTTCGAAAGTTATGGTCATCTCCAATGGGGAAATATAAAAGATATTTCCAACACACAGATGCAGACATACGAAATATCCAATATTATAAGATGCTATGATCCAACAGAAGGAGTAAACGATCCTAAGGTTTATAGACTTTATCCCGATGGAGATTCTGGCGCTAAACGTTGGATGAATATGGCAGCAAACAAGTTTGGTGCATCATATGATTGGGATTCTATCTACTTCATTAATAAGGTAGACAGAGACGCCTATATGACTGGAGAGAATTTAACCTCATAGAGACTATAAAACATACTTAATTGAACAATAAAGTCCCGCTTAGGCGGGACTTTTAGGTTAACGAGAAGATCAGCTATTGACATTTCTGACATTTGTGGTAGGATAGGGTACTATGAAAATATTGGTTACAGGAGGCGCTGGTTTTATCGGCTCCACCCTAGTAGACAATTTAATAAAGAAGGGACATGAGGTCGTTATTATAGATGACCTGTCTTCTGGTAGAGAAGAGAACATTAATCCCAAAGCTAAGTTTTATCATCTAGATATTGCCAATAGAAAGATCAGCGAAGTGTTTGAAATAGAAAAACCTGAGGCAATCTTTCATCTAGCTGCTCAAATAGACGCCAGAGGATCTGTTAGGGACCCTTTCTTTGATGCTAAGATCAATATTCTTGGCTTTTTGAACGTGTTACAAAACGTTCTCTATTATGGAAATCAATGGAGCAAAATGCCTAAATTCATCTTTTCTTCAACAGGTGGTGCTCTTTATGGTGAAACAAAGAAAATTCCCACAACAGAGACCCATGAAATCGTCTCAGAGAGCCCCTATGGGCTTACAAAGCGCACAACCGAAGAATACCTCAAGCTTTATAATAAAGTTGCAGACTTGGATTTTGTGGCGCTTCGTTACTCAAACGTTTATGGTCCTAGGCAGGACGGTTCGAAAGAATCAGGGGTTATTTCTATATTTATTAATCGTGTCCTAGAGGCAGAACCTTTTATTATCAATGGTAAGGGCAGGATAACAAGGGATTTTGTATATGTTGATGATGTTGTAAAAGCAAATCTGTTAGCGCTTAAAAAATCAACAAAAAAATGGACCCTTAAAAACAGATTCCTTAATGTTGGAACAGGAAGAGAGATCAATATGACTCAGCTGGCTAAAATGATTCAAAAAATAGCCGGCACAGAATTATCGATTATTTATGGTCCGCCTAAGACAGGCGACATAAAAAGAAGTGCGCTTAGTTATGCAAAAATAAAAAGATTGCTTGGCTGGGTGCCAAAACATAGCCTGGAAAAAGGAATTGAAAAAACACTAAAGTCTAATCAATAAAAACGAGCCCTACACAAGGGCTCGTTTTTGGTTAGGATTACCTTAAGGTAAAAACAGACTTCACACAAGGGCTCTTTTTTGGTATAAGAATTTACCCGCCTTTCTTTATATGATCTTCGATCCACTTGTAGTTTCTTTCAAGGCCTTCTTCAAGAGTTATTCTTGGGGGTGCCCAACCGAATTTCTTTTTGAAAAGTTTATTGTCTGAGTTTCTTCCTCTGACGCCTTGCGGTTTGTCGAGAAGATGTTTTTTGGTAAGCTTTTTATTGGCAATCTTTGAGACAATATCTGCTAGCTGATTGATTGTTACAAGTCTATCTGATCCAATATTTATTGGTTCATCGTGGTCTGATTGCATGAGACCATAGACTGCATCAATGCAGTCATCAACATGACAGAAAGATCTTGTCTGTTTGCCGTCTCCCCAGATTTCGATCGTGCTACCGTCTTTTGTCTTAGCAACTTTTCGACACATAGCTGCCGGAGCTTTTTCTCGACCGCCCTCATAAGTGCCTTCTTCGCCAAAAATATTATGAAATCTAGCGATTCTCACTTTGTAATAATTTTTATAGGCAGTATAGAGTCTTTCTGAGAAAAGTTTTTCCCATCCATATTCATTATCGGGATCACCCGGATAAGCGTCACTTTCTTTAAGGGCGGTCACGTTTGGATTTTTTTGTTTAGCAATTGGATAAACGCAAGCTGATGAAGAATAAAAGATTCTTTCTACTTTAGCTTGCTTACAGGCTTCTGCCATATTTGCATTGATTAGGACGTTGTCGTACAAGACATCAGATGTGTGAAAAGTAATAAAACCAATACCACCCATATTGGCAGCGAGGTTATAGACTTCGTCCATTTCTTCTGCAGCTTTTATGCAATTCCTTTTTTCTCTGAGATCTGCTTTCATGAATTGATCTGCTTGTTTTTTTGTAGAAAATTCTGGATATTTTATATCGACACCCCTAACCCAATAACCTTTGTTTTGTAAGTATTTAACAAGATGGTGCCCAATGAATCCTCCTGCACCCGTAACTAAGGCTTTTTTTTGTTTTGGCATAAAAGTTGAGAAATAAAATAAATTAATTGAGATAATTACAAGACTAGAGCGTTTGCAATTAGATGAAGAAGAACGCCTTGCCACTCTTCGGCATGTGGCGTAATGCGTTCTGGCACAATGGGAGGAATTAGGATGCAGGCATTGGACAATTCTCTTGTTTTGCCACCGTCACGACTAACAATACCCATAATTTTAGCGTTTATTTTTTTCGCATAGAGCATCGCTAAGACTAAATTTTTAGAAGTCGTATTGCTTCCTCCTCCAACAGATAATATTAACAAGGCATCATTTTTATTAAAACGAGAGCCCTGGAGCCATTTGATAAAGGCGTATTCAAAGCCATTGTCATTTGTCCAAGCAGTTAGCTCGGCAACATTGTCTGTGGGAGTATAGGTTTCGATGTTGCAGATTTTGCGAAAATCATTTACAGCATGAGAGGCATTCGCCGCAGAGCCACCGACTCCCAAAATAAACAGTCGTCCATTTTTGTTTTTGAGTTTTATCAGTATTTTTATGATTGAGGCAATTTCTTCACGATCAACAATTTCAAGAATAGCTTTAACTTCTTTTAGATATTTATTAATATATTTTTTGTAGTTTTTTTGAACCATATTTTTTTGAACCCTCTATCTGGCAAGTCTAGAGAGTGTAGCCAGCAGTTTTTGCATCTTCATAGAACATTTTTACTGTATCAAGAGAAAACTCATCTAAGTTTTTGTTTAGAAGCTTAAGTTTTTCTAATATTTGAGGTTGCACAGTTATAATGTCACACCCACAGTCAGCGGCCTGCTTCAAGTTTATTAACTCTCTAGGGCTGGCCCACAAAAGCTCTATTATCGATTTTTTATTAATTATTTTTTTAGCTTTTTTCATTAAGGGGATAGGATCACGTCCTGTGTCTGCAATGCGGCCCGCAAAAATAGAAATGACGCTTGGCGTTTTTGAATCAAGGGCCTCAACAATCTCTCTGACTTGCCTTAAGGTAAATACCGCAGTTACGTTTAACTTAACTCCCGCAGAAGAAAGTTTCTTAATGAGGTTTAATGATTTTTTACCTTTTGTATTGGTGACAGGTATCTTTACATAGGCATTTCTTCCCCAAGAAGCTATTAGCTTTGCTTGTCGTTCCATCTCTGAGAAATCGTCCGAAAATACCTCAAAAGAAACAGGTTTAGTTTTGATGACACTCAGAACGTCTTTGGCAAATCTTTGATAGTTTTTGATACCTGCTTTCTTCATTAGGGTTGGATTTGTTGTGAGTCCTTTTATGTAGGATTTTTTTGACAGAGATAGCATGCTTGCTTTGTCAGCGCCATCAGCAAATATTTTGATTTTAAGGTTAGGATTGTTTTTTGTCATAATATTTAAATATCTTAATTATTAGATTGGATTATTTTTATAATCTCTCGAAACGATTTAACTTTAAAATCGGCATCTATATCTTTATTGTAACTTGCTTGCCAAAGGATAGTTTTACAATTAGCTCTTTTGCCAGCCTCGATATCTTTCCATGTGTCGCCGACAATGAATGAATTTATTAAATTAATTCTATGTTTTTCAGCGGCTTTTGTCAACATACCTGGCTTCGGTTTGCGACATAAACATTCATCAGAGTCGTCGTGAGGACATATATGTATTTGGTCGATTGCTAACTGATTTTTAATTAGGTCATGCATCTTCTTCAACTCATTCTTTTTCATTAACTTTCTAGCAATATCTGGCTGATTAGTAATTATGATTGTTAAAAAACCCAATGATTTTATTTTGTTCAAGAAACTAGCCACGCCACATTTAAGTTTAAAATCAGAAAAGGTCCTTGGAGAAACGCTTTGTCCGTCTCTTTCTACTAATTTATTTATAATCCCATCTCTATCAAGAAAGACTGCCTTGTTGTTAATCATATTTTTAGAACCTTCTTAGCTGCGCTGGATTTATATATTTTGTCTATGATTTTATTAGCAGCTAATCCATCGTTTCCATCTCCTATCATAGATTCTTTTCCCAGAATCGAATTTCTAAAATTTTTCCATTCTTCTTGCCAACTGTTATCTTTTTCAAATAAATATTCTTTGACTATTGGAACACCAAATTCTTTTTTTCTTTTTCCGAAGATAAGTTTTTCTTTTCCATAACTTCCTCCCAGTCCTTCGATTTGCAAAAAACCGTTGCTACCATAAATTTCAAAAGAAAAGATATTTTTCCAATTTGTCCAACTAGCATGAAGCTGTGCCACTACTCGATCATTCCTCATTGTTATATAGGCATTGTCTTCAACATCTATATTCCAAAAGCTGGTTGAAACAATGCCAAAAACTTCTTTAAAATCTCCGCTAAAATATCGGCACAGATCAATCAAGTGAACCCCTTGATCTAAAAGTTCTCCTCCTCCACAGATCTCCTTATTTGTGCGCCATTCTTTTTCCATTCCCAGCCTTCCTCCGTGACCGTAGTGACCTCGAATAAACAGAATCTGTCCAATGCTTTCTGTATCCAATATTCCCTTCGCCTTTAATATTGCTGGATGGAACCTGTGATTAAATCCTACCTTAATCATTCTCTTGAACTTTTTGGCGGTGTTCAATATTTCTTGAGATTCTTTAGAGTTTCTCCCGAATGGCTTTTCACATAGTATATGAGCGCCACTTCTCAAGGCACTCAAAGCTATTGGCTTAATAAATTGATTAGGAACAGCAATAATAACTACATCTAATTTTTCTAACTTAAGTAATTTTTGCCAATCAGAATACGCCTTACAAGAATATGTGCTCGCAAGTTCTTGAGCTTTTTTTAAATCAATATCTGCAACGGCGACAATTCTATCTTTTTTCGCTTTTTTAATTGACTGGGCTCTTTTGTGGCCAATTAGGCCTGCCCCAATAATTCCTACATTCATGTTTTAATAGTTTTAAAATATTTATTATCTATTCTTCTCAGGGTGTATCTGGCGGACTTGTTGATTTGAGTAACGTCTTTTTTGCTCCATTTCTTCCAGTCATCCCAAGGGGCGCTTATAAGTTTACCGGTAAGATTATGTGATTTCTCTGAGGCCAGATATAGAACCAGTTCAGCTACTAATTCTGGAGGCGTTCCTCCCTGGATCAATCTTTTTTTTGCGGCCACCAATTCTTCTTTGCCCGCCTTTTTATTGTTTCTAATAAGCTCTTGAGTCATGTTAGTATTTACTGCCCCGGGCGCAACAGCATTAATATTTATTTTGTACTGTTTTAATTCACCAGCCAGGGTTTCTGTGAATCTAACTACAGCTGTTTTTGACGCAGCATAAGCCGAAAAATTTACTCTGGGAGAAGTGGCACCACCACCGGAAAAGTTAATAATGCTTCCACTGCCATTCTTTATCATTGACGGCAATACTGCATGACACATTATGGCAGTTCCCAAAAAATTAACTTCAATATTTTTTTGCCAATCTTTAATTATATTTTTATGGAATGGCCCTATGGGACCCTGAATGCCTGCAGCGTTTACTAAAGCATCGATTTTGCCAAATTCCTTTAAAGTTTTTTTAACAATAGTTTTGGCATCTTTCTCTGAAGAAATATCCGCCCGAAGCCATAACAACGAACCAGAAGATGAATTCTTAGAGTCCTTATTGTCTATGGCTATAACTTTTGCGCCTTCTTCAATGGCTTTTTTAACGATAACGCCACCAATTCCACCGCCCGCCCCTGTTATAATGATAATTTTGTTTTTGAGTTTCATTTATAAGTTAATGAGAACTTTTGATCCTTCGAAATCAAAGCGATAGTCCATTTGGATCAATCCAAGCTTTTCCATTATTTCAATAAATTTATGATGATTTTTTTCTACATAGAACACAAAGAAGCCGCCACCGCCGGCACCAGAAATTTTTCCTCCCAACGCACCGTTTTTTTTGGCTAAGTTATAAATTTTATTAAAAGTAGGGCTTGAAATTTTGCTTGATATCTTTTTTTTGTATTGCCAGTGCTGATCGAAGAGAAGACCTATGTCAGACAAATTACCAGACTCAGCAGCTTTTAATATTTTGTAGCCAATTTCCTTTATTTGATGCATGCTTTCAATAACGTTTCTTTTATTGGTGCGTGCTCCTTGGCTTTGTTCTGATAATATCTTTTCTGCGCTTCGAGTTTTTTTCGTGTAAAATGCGAGAAGGTTTTGATTTAGGCTGTTAATAGATTGTTTCGACATTTTTACGGGTCTGACATTAACTGTACCACTCTTGCTAATATCTAAAACTGTTAGGCCTCCAAAAGCAGCCATATATTGATCTTGTTTGCCAACAGGCTTTTTCAATATATCAATTTCTAGCTTACAAGCTTTTTCTGCTAGCATTTTCGGAGGAATTGGCTTTTTTTTAAGATGGTGCAATGCATTTAGAAGTCCAACAGAATAGCAGCTTGATGAGCCAAGGCCTGTGCCAGCTGGAATATCTGCTAAAGAAATAATTTCTATGCCTTTATATATTTTCATAGACCTAAGGGCTTCTCGAGCTATTTCGTGTTTTAGGTCATCTATGTGTGGCACTATTTCAGTTTTACTGTATTTCACCCTAACTAAATCGTCAACTATTGGCTCAATGACATTAATAAACATGTGCTTATCAATTCCTGCTGCAAAAATAAAGCCACCGTATTTTGAATAATATGCCGGCAGATCTGTGCCACCACCTCCTAGAGTTATTCTAAATGGTGTTCGAGTTATAATCATAGTTTTATTTATTAGCTTTTTTAAGTAGCTCTGGTGTGTCAATAGGAGTTAAGCCTTTGCCAAAAACATATCCAAAAACCGGTAAACGTTTTCTTAATAACTTCGGAATGATATCTTGAGAAAAGTCAGAAAATCCATCGGGAATATGTCTAATTATTTCTGGATTTAAGATGTATATTCCTGTATTAATTAAATTACTGTCAATTTCTTTTGGATTTGGCTTCTCAACAAATTTCTGTATTTTTCCATTTTGCGTAATAATGGCCACGCCACTTTTCCAAACCTCACTTTTCTTTTTATACAGCCCCACTGACATAAGTGCGTTTTTTTCTTTATGAAAATTAATCAGTTTACCTAGGTCATAATCAAAAGGATAGAAGCTATCACCATAAACCACTAAGAAATTTTCATCCCAGTTATCCTTACTATACAGGCCTGCGATTTGTTTTACGCCACCTGCTGTCCCTAGAATATTTTTTTCGTAGGAATAGCTTATTTTGACCCCGAATCTATCGCCATCTTTGAAGTAGTCTTTAATGGTATCGGGGAGATAATGAAGGTTGATGTAAATATCTTCAATTCCAGATTTCTTTAACCATCTAATATTATGTTCAAGAACAATTTCTCCCTTTATACTCAGCATGGGTTTGGGGGTGTCAGAAGAAAGATCCTTTAGCCTTGTGCTTTTACCTGCGGCAAGTAGAATAGCTTTCATGTTTATATAATATTACCCTTTTTCATTTCACTTTTAATATATGCGACCATATCCTTAAGTCCCGTTTCAATGTCTACTTTTGGTTTCCAGCCAACGCTTTTTGCTAGACGGATATCGGCAAGCGTTTCCTGAGCTTCTCCTGGCAAATCTTTCTTGAAGATCGGCGAAATGTCTTTTTTTAATATTTTACTGACCATACCATAAATTTCTAATACTGAGTAGTTTTTACCACTACCCAAGTTAAAAACCTTGTTATCAGTTTTTGCGTTCTTGAGGCAAAGAAGATGGAAATCATTAATATCATCAACGTGCACAAAGTCTCTTTTCTTGTCACCCTTACCGTAAATCATAGGGGATCCATCTTTCAGGAGTTTAATAATAAATGCGCTCATTACTGGCGGGATGGTTCTCCTGTAATCTTGTCTGGGACCATAAACGCAAAAATAACGAAGGGCAGTAAGGTTAAGTCCGTAAAAACGATGATAAGCTTGAGCGAACAGCGCAGAAGATAATTTGCTAGTTGCATAAAAACTCTCCGGCTTTTCATCATATTCTGGTGTAGGGAGCATTTTACTTCCTTCATAAATTGCTGACGATTCCGCATAAATTACTTTTTTAACATTGGCACGCTTTGAAGCTTCAAAAATATTAACCGTACCAGCAACATTTATATCTGAAGTTTCAACAGGGTCTTTTTGGCAGTCTGCAATACAATTTTTGGCAGCCAAATGAAAGACAAAATCAATGTCCTTAAATAGGGGATAGATTCTTTTCGACCTAATATCTTCTTTGTGAAACTCAACTTCTTTTGGAACTTGGCTCAATATGCCGTAGCTTAAATTATCGATGCCAACAACTTGGTACCCTTTTTTTATTAAAAAATCTGCCAAATTACTACCAATAAAGCCGGCAACACCTGTAATTAATATTTTCATAATTTTATTTTACAAGTCCCAGAAACCTAGCCCAAAAACCAAAGGCCCAAGAAAAATGGATAACAGGAAAGATAATAATTAATCTAGCGAACAAACAATAGGAACGATTCTTAATAGACAACTGCAAGGACGATAGCAGGCTTGTCATTAGGTAGACACTTAAAAGGCTAAAAAGGAGCTGAGAGAACAACAAATGGACAAAAGAGAGGATTGTTAAAAAGACTATTGAAAGAAGAAACATTGCTGGTATTAGCTGTCTTGACTGAAGCCTTTTATGCTTAAAAAAGTTTACTGCCTTAGCTCTTCCATACCGAAAATACAACTGGCTCAACTTTAAAATAGTTTCTCTGGGATAGTAATATGCAGCAATATCTTTATTTAGATATACCTTCCCTCCTGCTTTCCTAATGCGCAAATTAATATCCGAATCCTCACTAATTATTCCAGAATTTTCATCAAAAAGACCTATTTTTTTAAAGACGTTTTTTCTAAAGCAACCTAGATAAATCGTGTCAACAAACCCACTTTTATTACCAAGACGAAACTGGGCATTTCCGACTCCAAAAGGGTGCGACATTGCAATGCCGATAGCTTTTTGAGTCGGACTTTGTGCTATTGGCTTTTGAACGCCACCAACATTGTCAGCTTTTGTATTAAGAAGAGTTTTAACACATTGCTTTATGTAATCTTTCTTAATATGGGTGCGGGCATCAAGACGAATAATTACTTCTCCTTTAGCATTTTTTATTCCAATATTTAAAGCAGGAAAAATCTCTTTTTTAGGATTGTTAATTGAACGAAGATTTAAGCGAGGATGTTCTTTTCTGAACTTGTTGATCCGTGCTCTAGTGTTATCATTACTCATCCCGTCAATCACAACAACCTCAATCTTATTGGATGGATAGGTTTGTCCCGGCAAATTTTTTAAACAACTTTGAATATGGGTTTCTTCATTGCGTACAGGAATAATAACAGAAACTTTTGGATATTTTGGTGTTTTATTTGGCATTTTCGTAATTAACTTTATGCAGGGTTTTTTTTTGATTTAGTCTCCAAAGTATTGTAAAAATTTTCTTAGTTATTCTTCTAGGAACTATCCTAAGCAATAACAGCGCTTCAACATAAAAAGATGATTTAAATCCTTTCAAATCTTTAAGAATCTTTAGCGCGTTTTTATTCTTTCCATCAAGGAGAAAGGCAATAGCCAATTTAAATCTAAGATTTTTTAATATGGATTCTGTTTGATACCTCGTTTTTTCTTTCTCGTTCAGGCCGTTGAAAATCTCTTCAAACATCTTTAAGGTTTCTTTCTTGAGAATCCATTGGATTTCCATGGCTGTATTGCTATTTCTCCTTAGCTCAACAATAACCAATGCTTGGTCAACGTGCCCAAATAAATAATCGGCTAAAGATAGCTTTAAACAGAGCTCCCAGTCTTCGGGATAATATCTATCTTTATGAAACCCATTTATCTGATTAAAAACTTCCTTTTCAAGCAAAAGGGCATTTGGATTTATAAAGGACGATTTTAAAAGTTGAGGGAATATATTTCCAGAAAAATATTTGTCATCTTTTTTATATAACACCCCTGGCTGTTTTTCGTATCTATGCAGAACATTACAATAAACAATTTGATATTCAGGATGATTGTTCAAGAAATTCATTTGAAATTCTACTTTCTTTGGAAGGTAAACATCGTCAGCGTCTAGGAATGTGATATATTTTCCTTTGCTTTTTTTTACAGCACAATTTCTAGCTATTCCTTGTCCTTGATTTTTTTGATGTAAATAAACAACTCGTGAATCTTCGTATGATTTAATAATTTGAGCAGTGCTATCGGTTGACCCATCGTCAACAATAATTATTTCAATATTTTTATAAGTTTGATTTAGTGCACCGTCTATAGCTCTTTTGATATAGTTCTCTGCGTTGTAGGCAGGGATGATGATAGAGACTAAAGGATTTTTTGTCATAAGGTTTTATTTATGAGCGCTAATAAAAGCGATATTTCCAAAAAATCTTAGTCTAATTACTTTGTAAAAAAACTTACTTAAAGCTTTATGGTGTTTCAAGATAGTTTGGTTATAGTCGTAGAAACCTAGATTTATTTTTTTGAACTCTGCTTTTTTAAAAGTTTTTTGTAAAAATCCGAGACTGAATGATTCTTCATATCCATACTTCATGTGACGTGCCCCTAAAAGCTTAACATGAAAGAAAGAAAAAATTTCTTTTAGAATTGGAACATGGGGTATCGTTCCATATCTTTGACCAAATGTAAGAGTTGTTATTGATAACCAAGGAACTGTTTGAAATGTTTTTCCCGTTTTCTTTGTAATTCTTCCGATTTCATTAACCAATTTATTAATTTCCCTTGAATGTTCTATAACGCCCATACCAATTGAGACATCAAAAATATTTTTTTTAAAAGGCAGGTTTTTAATATTGGCACATACAAAATAAGCTTTTATCTTATGTTTTTGAAAATGGCGTTTTGCCATTTTCAAAATATCTAGATCAAAATCAACGCATACCACTCTATGTCCTTTTTTTGATAAATCAAATGATAAAAATGATGCCCCAGAACCTATTTCTAAAACAAGGGAGTTTTTTTTCAAGGGCAATAGGTGGCGGTAAATATAAGGAAGATTACTCGGTTCATAGGTCATTCTTTCTTCTTCCCAATCGTAATTTTCATAAAAACTATGCCATTTCTCTTTATTGATCTTTAGGTCTTTCTGATCGTCGATAATTTCTTTATTGATAAGCAACGGAATATCTCCTGAGACGTTGTAGGCTTTTTGGCAATGAGAACATATTAATTCATTTTGTTTTAAGGTTAAATTATTGTGACAATTTGGACAATAAATTATCTTTAAAAGTTCTTTATCAATCATATTGTTTTATATAATTTTAAAATTCGCTCCACTCTATCACGATAAGTATGATCCTTAAGCACTCTTTCGGTTCCTGCTTTTTTTATCTTTTTTCTTTCTTTGTCGTGAGTTAAATAATAGTCAATTTTCTGAAACCAATCTTTAGTATTTCGAGCAATAACAATTTCTTTGCCGATTTTGAAGTAATGTTCCATTCCAGGAATATGATCAGAAACTTGAAAACCTCCAGAAGCGGGGATTTTGAACTCTCTCTCATTAGAAAAGCCTCTTGTTTTTCCATTAGAATAATATTCGTGGATATTAATACAAATTTTTGCGGAAGCATAAAGCTGTCTTTCTTCATCTGATGAAAGCAATAATCTTTTTTGATTGACCAGTTTTGTTAAGCCGTCAATCTTTAGTTGTCTAAAAATTCCACTAAGCAATCTCAAGAATTTATCTCTTTTTTCCCATCCAGGACCGTAAACACGAACTTTATACTTTTTGAACAGGGGATAGAGCAATTCTTTATAAGCATTCTTTTTCGCGGTATAAGTACTACCTACGAAAGCTATGTCACAGGTGAATTTTTTATTCGGCTTGTCTGGAAAATAAACTTTTGAATTAGCAGCATGAGGAAAGAAATAAAGGGGCCTCCCTATAAGTTTTCTAAAACCATTATTAATTTTAACCTCAGGAACATAATTTGAATAAAAAATGTCAATGAAAGGTGAGCAATCTTTTATGAACTTAATTCTATCTAATGATTTATTGTTAATAGCTATTAAACAGAAAACCTTTGTTCCTTGTTGATGAGATTTTCTCAATAATTGAACTGCCATTTCCTTGTTGTTTTGATAACGATTTTCAAAAAGAGAAAAATCTAAAATAAAAATATCTGGTTTAATATTTGTAATCTTTTTTTCGAAATTATCAGTTTTTATCGCAGTAAAAAAATCATGCCCTGCTGACTCAAAAGCATCTTTGTAACCCTCATAGATCCATCGATCTGCGCCCGTTCCGTGAGGGGTGCCGACAGTATAAAGAATTTTCATAATTAATTTAGAAATACACGTTAATCCTAGATTATTGTAAGATTTTCTGCCCAGATGACTCCAAAATTAGGATAAGGCTCAACAACTTTGAAAGAATTTTTTTCTAAAAATTCTTTAAGTTTTTGCATTGTTTCTTTACCATTTTTGTGATATTCAATACTTAGAAATCTGATTCTTCTAAGATAATCTTTCGGAGTGGAATAAAGAATTTCATATTCTGCTCCTTCGCAATCCATCTTTAGAACATCACAAATTCCAACTTGATATTTCTCGAAAACGTCTTTTAGGGTAATGCACTTAATTTTGCAATATTTTCTTTGAATATTTTTTTCTCCAACTCTCTCTAAATGGTCAGGAAAAAGAGAATGCATTCCTGTGTCGTGTTGGCTTAAGAAGAGTTTTCTTTCTCCTTTTTGACCAGCGATTCCTAATTGAACTGCTTTTACATTTTTCTCAAAATGATTGAGTTTGATATTCTCTCTGAAGAGCTTGATGTTTTCTTCAACTGGCTCAAATCCATAGACTTGAATATTCTTAGCCTGTTTAGCGGCAAAGATTGAAAAAGCTCCAATATGAGCACCTATATCAAATACCAAAGAATTATTTTTAAGATACTTTTTTGTTCCATTGTGAATACCGTGGACGTGGGTTTCGTTGATGACGTAATAGTCGGTTTGAGTAATTTTACGACTTCTGATTCGGTATCTAGTGCCGCTTCTTAATACGAGCGTTAGGAAGGGCTTGTTGTAACGATCCAAGCGATTAGCGAAGTAAGTGGGGAAATTTTTATATATTTTGATTATACGAAATCTTGTCAAAATTCTTTCTGGCGCTCTTTTAACAAGTTGCACTATTTTGTTGACTACATTATTTTTATAAAGCCCGTGAGCTACTCTATAAAAAGAACTACCAAAGAAACTTAAAAAATATTGGACATAAACTAAATAACTTAAAGGACACGCTCCGATAGCTTGCCCAAGATAAATCCTTCCCTGTTTTGGCTTGCCAATACGACAAAGTTTTCCGCCAATTTTCTGTAGATACAGACTTCTTAATCTAGGATTTTCCTTAAAAACTTTACTGTATTTTTTCATTACCAAGAGTTCTAATTTTGCGGCTTCCAGCAAACTGTCTCCTAGGCGTGCTCCTGAATGCTGGCTGATTTTAACAACGATTTTATTTGTAAAATCAATTTTATATTTTTGAGCTAATCTTAAATAAAACTCCCAGTCCTCTCCGGTCAAAACACTTTCATTATAATAACCAATGTTCTTAAATACACTTTTTCTTATCATCGGATTTGAAGCAGATCCAGTGAAATAATCTTTTTGAGACAGAAGATCTTTCAAAATATGTCCCCTTAGAACTGGTAAGTGTCTCCCAATAATTTTATTATTTTCATTTACCCATACAAAGCCTCCGTAAACCAAGGTAGTGTCAATTTGTCTTTTTTTAAAGATATCTATTTGATCTTGAAGCTTATCAGGAAGCCATTCATCATCGTCATCTAAAAAAGCGACAAATTCTCCGCTAGCTTTTTTTGCACCAAGATTTCTTGCCTCAGAAATACTAATTGGTTCGTGTTTTATATATTTTATTTTTTTATCGTTAAAACTTTTAACGATTTCTTCGGTATTGTCTTTTGAGGAATTGTCTAGAACAAGAAGTTCAAAGTCTTTAAAAGTTTGACCAAGAACACTTCCAATAGCTTTTTCTAGAAATGGCGCTCTGTTAAATGTTGTTATTATAGCAGTTATTTGAGGTATTGTTTCTTCTGTTTTGTTCATATAAATTCCCAATACTTTAAAGTTTTTTTAAGACCTTCTTCAAGTGGAATTGTATAACTCCAGCCCAACTCTTTTTTTATTTTAGAAGCATTAAGGCTATACCTAACCTGTTCTCCTTTCCTGTCGGGATAGTAAATTGGCTTAGCTTCTTTTCCTAATATTTTAGCGATATCTTTATAAAGCCCGTTAAGGGTTGTCTCAATGCCTGTTCCAACATTGAAAATGGGATTAAGATAATCTTTTTTCACTTTGAGAGCTATAAGATTTGCTTTTACAACATCATCAATATAAATATAGTCTCTTGTCTTTTTGCCATCACCCCAAATCTCGGCCTGTTTGTCAGAGGCAAGTTTTCTCATGTAGTCTGCCATTGCTCCCGTGACTTGTCTTGGTCCATAGACTCCTGGATAGCGCAAAATTGTGTATTGCATGCCGTGAGTCATCCTATAAAACTCTAAATAATTTTCAATTGCTTTTTTTGTGACAACATAAGGGGTTACCGGAATAATCGGTTCTGTTTCTTTCGCGGGCAAGTTCTTTGTATTGCCATAGAGGAAACCAGACGAAGCCAAGACAAATCTTTCAAAGTTTTTTAACTTACTGACCGCTTTCAGTATTCGGATGCTTCCAATAAGACAGTCCATGTCTAAAAGAGGGTCTTTAATTGACTTAGGAACTAAAACAAAGTGTGCAAAGTGATAAATAATCTCAGGCTTTTCTTTTCTAATAATTTCTTCTATTTTAGGGTTTTTTATGTTTAGCTTGTAAAACTTTGCTTTGGGATTAAGATTTTCTTTTTTGCCGGTTGAAAGGTTATCAACAATAACAACTTTTGCTCCCCTTTCAATGAGTGCGTCAACTGTATGAGAACCGATGAAGCCAGCCCCTCCTGTTACCAGTATTTTTTCATTTTTTATATTCATAATTTAATAATTCCATAGAAACTTTCTAATACGTTGATACATTTTTTTAAAAATTAGGTGATATATTTTTAAAATTATAGGCTTTAGCCATTTAGGAGAATAACGATAAGATGTCCACAAGATGCGACCTAGGCGGATAACGACATAGTTCCATATATTTTTCAAAGAGAATAGGGTCTTTAGTTTCTTGACAGAGGAGGAGCTTGGAGAAAGTGACAGAATAAGCTCTATGTCATCTTTATCTTGAATATCTTTGCGTCTTTGCTTCATCTTTCCAAGAAGGCTGGGTGTCAAAAACTTATATCCATCATAATAAAAATAATTTGGAGGATCAAAAACCAATTCTTTAAGCGGTTTTTCGTGAAGATGTAAAAAATCATTATGACTATCTATGTTTTCATGATTGCACCTTATATTTTTAAAGTCTATATAGTCTATGTCTCCACAATCACGAAGGCCGTAAACTGCCAAGATTGCTCCTCCGTCAACACAAAAATTTTCCTTATCATGCCCACCTTCTTGCAACCAAGACTTGTAATGTTGGAACTGCTCGTAAAAGTTTTGGTATTTTGTAGGATTTGCATTGTTAAAGAAGTGAACACTGTTTTCATTGAATAGTTGCTCGGCAAGTCGCACAGTCTCTTCCTGATCGTCTGATGTGTGGATGGGGAGAGTCTCGTGATGAAACATTTTTCTTATTTCCGTTTTTGTTTTTACTAACGCTTTATTGTTTTTGGGTTCAAGAACTAGAATCCGAACGGGCTTTCCTTTGACAAATCGTCTATTAGCATGTCTCTCACGAGTTTGTGTATTTAGCCAATCCTTAGGTTTGTACATCTGGGCAATAAGGTTACCGATGCCTGTTTGGTTAAAATAAATATCTTTTTTATAACAAATATTATGTTGGGCAAGCATTTCTTCTATTTTACCGTATTTTTCTTTTATTATAGGAAACATTATAGCTAACCTAGTTTTAGGTTTTAACCGGCAATACTGTAATATTGCTTGATCCAAATATTCAGAATCAAACCCTCTTTTGTGCAGTTCCTCAAAATTTAATGTTTTCCACTGATCTTTAACTCGTGAAACAGCAACTTTTTTACCATAAACAAGCGCTGCGGCAATACGGTGATTTCCATCCACAAAATCCATATTTTGATTTATTGGAATCACGCTTTTTTCTGCCATGAATCCTTCTTCTTTAATAGAGTCTAAAATAGTATGAAAACTTTTTAAAAAATCATTTGCAGAGGTTTTTTTAGAGCCATCAAACAGTTTATTATGTACAATAAGATATTTTAAATGAAGATTAGTTGTCCACTGAGTAAGCGCTCCTTTCTCTCTTGCTTTTGCATATAAGTACTTAGGTAGTACATCAAATAAATGTTCGGGAGTTAAAAGCTCTTGTGGGTCTAATCCAAAAATTTCACAATTTTTCTTAGAATTTTCTGGGATGAGTTTTTCCATTCCTGCACCAAATACTCTTTTGGAAGACGGCGCATTTTTATTATTATTTTCTTTCATAAGTCTATTTCTTTACAATAACCAAGCTTAAATTATTTTTTCTTTTTTGGTTTCCAGTCTTGAATAGCCACCTTCTTTTTCTTTTCATCTATCGAGATATTTAGTTTTTGGCGACGCTACCATTTGAATTTCCTAATTATTTCAATTGGCAAAGTTATGCCGTAACTTTTACCACCCGAAGTTTTATTTAGTCTTCGAGTGTTTCTGTTTTGTATTTTTAATCTTCCCATGGGTTTTTAAAATAACGTGATAAATGCGGTGATTAATCACCGCATTAATAGTTTAACTCTTTTGAGGTTTTTTATACAGAAAAGGAATGAAAAATAAATTATTGTTCCAATTGAAACAGAAAAAATAACATTTAAATTATAAATTTTAGAATAGGTTATAGCAAAATACATTGGAATGCTAGAGAGAATAGCAATGATCAATACTGAAAAAAACTTTAAATTTACAGGACGAATGGAAGTAAATTTAAAAACAAATCTAATTAATAAAAAGAAAACGATTGCATAAGTTATGAGCGTGGCGATGGCGGCACCATTAAGACTGTAAGTCGGGATTAGAAGGATATTTAGAATTATATTTATTACAGCCCCTGTCATTGTAATCCAAAAAAGTTTTTTTTGTCGATTAACAACAATTAAAACTTGCTGTAACGGAGCTGACAGAAAAACAATGCCTGTCATAATAAGTAAAATTTGGAAAGAAAGTGTTGCGGGAAGAAAACTTTCGCTATAAATTAATCGGATAATTTTAGGAGCAAGAGTTATGCCTCCTACCATGATTGGAACAGCTAAAACAATCATTATTTCCATCTGTTTGTTCCAGATATTTTGGAAATTTTCCTTAGACTTTTTAGAGAATTTACTTAAAGCCGGATAGAATGTTTGAGAAATAAGTCCCATAGGAACCAATGTTATGCCGATAATTTTATAGGAAGCGTTATACCAACCAGTTTGGGTGATTTGTTTCCAGTGGCCCATCATGACGGAGTCAATAGAGTTATAAACGGTTCCAAACATACCAGCAAGGGCCAATGGCCAAGATGTTTTTAAGAGATTTTTCCAAACAGTCCTATTGAAAGATAATTTTAAACGAACAAATTTAAAGTTAAAAATTAAAAGGAGAAGAATCAGGGAGATCAGGCTGGCAAATAAATACGCAAAACCCAAGTTTCTCACAGATGGAAAATTGAAGAGAACAAAAAATCCGGCACCCGTCACTAAAAATGTCTGAAAAACAACAATCCATGCCTGATATTCCATTCTTTGCCTCGCCTGTAGAAATGCGTAGATAATACTAGCAAAACTGCTACTTGAAGCATAAATCCCCAAGACCCAAATTAGTTTGCGAATCAATGGATCAGAGGTGATAAAGAATGATCCGATAAAAACAGCAGTCATTCCTGTCATGGCCAAAAGGATTTTGAGAGAAAGAATGGACGAAAATTCTTTTTCCTTCTTCCTGTCCTTTGCGATATCTCGTGCAACAATCGGAGAAATACCTAAATCAAAGAATATTGCAAATAAGGCGATAAACGCTAAGGCAAAAGTAAACTTTCCATACTCGGTTGCTCCTAAGATGCGCGCAACATAAATAATCAAACCTAATTTCAGCAACCTAACTATGCCTTCCGATGCGGTCAGCCAAAAAGTATTTTTAAAAATTGTTTGCTTTTGACTAGTATTTTTAAAAAGAAAATCTTTAATCCTTTTCATTGATTAGTTCACCAAAAAAATCCAAATATTCTTTTGCCATTTTTTCCCAAGTATTTGCTGCCCTAGCTGCATTTCTAGCCATTTCCTTCTTTTTCCCCTCAGACATTTTAAGAAAGTTTTTTATTTGCCTTGCTAAGTCTTTCTTGTCTTCCGGCTGTGCGATTAGGCCCATTTTATTTTTCTTAATTAATCTACCCATTTCAGAAACATCACTAGCAATAATGGGGGTGCTGTAGATAGCAGCCTCCTTCAAGAGCGGTCCTGTGCCACCGGTGTATACTTTTCTATAGGGAAAAACGATTGCATCAGATGCAAAGAAGTAGAGGGGCACGTTAGTGTCTTTTATGTACTTGAGCTTGAGAATGACTTTTTCCCCGATGCCAAGTTTTCTAACCATATCTTCTATCTCTGTCTTTGTATAATCAAACAAAGATCCGGCAATTAGTAACTTAACTTTTTCATTCTTTAATAGATAGATGGCTTCTAGGAGATATTCAATGCCTTTGTCTTTTCTGAGCATTCCAAAGAACAGTAGTATGGGTTCGTGCGTGGCAAGACCAAGGCTTTTTCGGGCCACCTCTTTACTAATAATCTTTTTGGGACGATCAGCTCCATCATAAACTACTTTTATAGGAAAATTATTTTTTAAATTAAGCTGTTTTTTAAGTTCTTCTTTATGAAATTCTCCCAAGACAGAAAAGGCTTTAATCTTCTTGGGAATAACACTCTTGAGAATTCTTTTCTGAATCGTTTTGTAGATTTTTAAAATATATGATCCAGAAAACTTGGAAAAGGAAAAGTTTGCTGCCTGAACCATCAGGACTAGGGGAGGAAGTTTGATTCTTGAGAACTTTAAGAGAAGAGAGAGAACGGAGTATTCAGTGTCCATTACGAAAACAATATCAATTTTATTTTTTTTTAAATACCTAAGAGCCTCTGAAATTGCAATAAATGAATTTCTTAAGTAACCAAAGGTATAAAATATAGGAAAACGCTTTTTGAGTTTATCGAATTTTTCAAAACCATATTTGCCATTTCTAAATTCAACAATATTAAAAGAGGGTTTTTGAGACAGAAATTTTTCTGAATGAATTTTATTTGTAAAAAGAGTTACCTCGGCTCCTTGTTTTGCTAATTGTTGGCAGACATTAGCAGTATAAACACCATAATGACCCCTTTTGTCGCCAGTTGGTTGAATGAAGAAGACTTTCGTCTTGATGGAGGAGTTTGTATTATTCATTGCCTTTTGGTTTAGCCACGATTAGAGTGTGCCATCCGAGCCTTTTTTCAAGCCACCTAAAAAGAAAACATGGCAAATATCTAAAATACCAGACCTTCTTGTATCGATATTTTTTATAATCTTCAATTACATAAGGAAAAATATGGTCTTTATACATTTTGGCAACGTCAAAATCTTTCATTAGGCGGCGTACCTCCTTAAATGAGTAGATATATGTAACTGGTGAGCCTGTTTGGGCTTCAGAATATTTTGGTACCAAAGATTTAACCTTCCAAAACATTCCTTTGCCGTATCCAGCTATAATCCAAAAAACCTTCCAACACCATTTTGAATAAAGCATAATTCTAACCTCAGTCTCTGGCTTGCAATACTTTTTTATTTCTTTCATCACCCTTTCAGGATGGGGTGTATGATGAATTACTCCAAAAGAATAGATAAGATCGTATTTTTCTATTGGCAAAAACTTACTTAACTCTTCAATGTTGCCTAGAAGGAAATTGGCTTTGAGGTCATAGGCTTTGAATCTCTTTTTGGCAATATTCAAACTTTCTTTAGAAAGTTCAACAACGGTTAGATCAGATCCAGCTCTTGCAAAATTAATTGAATCTGTACCGATGCCACAGCCCAACTCAAGCACCTTTTTGCCATGCCATTTTTCAAAATTCGCAAAATAAGGAATGTGAGGTTCGACAAAATATTTTCTTTCCTCAATTTCATCAAAGTATTTTTTTGTTCCAAACTTGCTCTTTGAATGGCGGACATTACAAGGACGATCATTCCAGTACTGTTTTACTTTTCCAATTTGATTCATAATTTCAAGGTTCTCTCCGGTTTGCCGGAGAGGTTCTTATGTTTTCCATATTTTAGTCGTACCTTCCAACAGCATCATAAATAACATTCTTGCCGAGAGGTTTATCTTGGAGAATTCTCCAGCAATCAATGACAGTAGTTGGTTGATTAAAATAATTTTTATTGATCTTGGCGTATTCTTTTTCAGGAGTTGTAATAATGACCAGAGAAGATTCCTCTATACAGTTTTTTACGGAGCTTGCGTAGCCAATTTTCTTTCCAAAAATTTCTTTGGTATTTTCCATGGCAAGTGGGTCGTAAACCGTAACCTTGGCCTTTTCTCTAAGCAGTTCTTTAATAAGGAAAATGGCAGCTGATTCTTCGATAACGGGAGTATCGGGTTTATACGATAAACCAAGAATAGAAACAGTTTTATTGCTGCTTAAATCAAAAACTTTTTGTACTTTTTTTGTAATCAATTTTATTTGCAATTTATTAACTGCATCAGTCGCTTTTACCAGCTTAGCATCATAAGAATACTTTTTTGCAAATGCCACAAAAGCTCGACCATCACGAGGGAAACACGGTCCTCCATAAGCAAGGCCTGCCTTTAAATAGTATGGAGCGATTCGTCTGTCAGCCCCCAGGGCTTTTGAAATTTTATCAATTTCTGCGCCGGGAATCTGCTCACAAAGATTGCCCAAAGTGTTGGCATAGCTAATTTTCATAGTGACATAAGCATTGAGGCTGATTTTTGTTATCTCGGATGAGATAATCGACATGCGAGCAATATGAGGCTTATTTTGACACACTTTCTTGTATATTCTCTCAAGGATTTCTCCTGCTTTTTTGTCTGACTCGCCGATCAAAACCATGTCGGGATTTAGTGTATCATGAACAACGCTTCCCAGGGCTATAAACTCTGGATTGTAACAGACGCCAAAATCTTTATTTAACTTCTTGCCAGAATGTTTCTCGATTAATGGAATAAGACTTTTTTCGGTCGTGCCAGGCGAGACAGTCGAAGTAATGACAAAAAGATGGTAGGCATCTTTATTCTTAAAATGTTTTGCGAGGGGAATGAGAGCGCTTTTAAGTAGTTGATCAGAGAAATGACCATTTGGCTTTGATGGGGTTGGTACAATTAAAAAAGTAACGTCTGAATTATCTATAATTTTTTTGTAGTCTGTTGTTGCATTTAATCTGCCATTAGTCTTTTTCATTAAGTCTTGCAAGCCAGGTTCAATAACGGGGGCCTTGCGCTGATTGACTAAATCAACTGTTTTCTTATTAATATCAAGGCCAATAACCTCATAGCCCCTATAAGCAGGACAGGTTGCTGTGCAGATACCG
>Ga0222658_1000406_pt1 | contig 23346 bp, 45 predicted proteins | sample AntAcemetagen476_FD_179830 | JGI IMG/M metagenome (GOLD analysis project Ga0222658, IMG submission 179830) | Saline water microbial communities from Ace Lake, Antarctica - #476 | ecosystem: Environmental > Aquatic > Non-marine Saline and Alkaline > Saline | place: Antarctica: Ace Lake... | reverse complement strand
TCAGAGTTCAAGTAGTTCCTCTCAGAGCAGTTCTTCTAGTTCAAGTTCTCAGAGTTCTTCAAGTAGTTCTTCTTCTCAGAGCAGTTCGTCTAGTTCTTCTCAAAGTAGTTCTTCTAGTTCAAGTTCTCAGAGTAGTTCATCTAGTTCAAGTTCTCAGAGTTCAAGTAGTTCCTCTCAGAGCAGTTCTTCTAGTTCAAGTTCTCAAAGCAGTTCTTCTAGTTCAAGTTCTCAAAGTAGTTCTTCTAGTTCGAGTTCTCAGAGTAGTTCTTCTAGTTCCTCTCAAAGTAGTTCTTCTAGTTCAAGTTCTCAGAGTTCTAGCAGTTCTTCCCAGAGTAGTTCGTCTAGTTCAAGTTCTCAAAGCAGTTCATCTAGTTCGAGTTCTCAAAGTAGTTCTTCTAGTTCGGCTTTTACCATAACTTTAAAAACAGATTATTGGAATATTACTTTTACTGCTTCTTCTAGCTCTTCCCAAAGCAGTTCTTCTAGTTCTCAAAGCTCTTCAAGCAGTTCAAGTTCTCAGAGTTCTTCTAGTTCCTCTCAAAGCAGTTCAAGTAGTAGCGAGGCGGCATTAAGTAGTTCTAGTTCATCTCAAAGCTCAAGTAGTTCTTCTCAGAGCAGTTCATCTAGTTCGAGTTCTCAAAGCAGTTCTTCTAGTTCTAGCTCTCAAAGTTCAAGTAGTTCGTCACAAAGTAGTTCATCTAGTTCAAGTTCTCAGAGTAGTTCTTCTAGTTCAAGCTCTCAGAGTAGTTCATCTAGTTCTTCCCAAAGCAGTTCGTCTAGTTCGAGTTCTCAAAGCAGTTCTTCTAGTTCAAGTTCTCAGAGTTCAAGTAGTTCCTCACAAAGTAGTTCTTCTAGTTCAAGTTCACAAAGTAGTTCAAGTAGTTCAAGTAGTTCAAGCTCTCAAAGCAGTTCGTCTAGTTCTTCTCAAAGTAGTTCTTCTAGTTCAAGTTCTCAGAGTAGTTCATCTAGTTCAAGTTCTCAGAGTAGTTCATCTAGTTCAAGTTCTCAGAGTTCAAGTAGTTCCTCTCAAAGTAGTTCTTCTAGTTCAAGTTCTCAGAGTAGTTCTTCTAGTTCAAGTTCTCAGAGTTCAAGTAGTTCCTCTCAAAGTAGTTCTTCTAGTTCAAGTTCTCAGAGTAGTTCTTCTAGTTCAAGTTCTCAGAGTTCAAGTAGCTCTTCTCAAAGTAGTTCAAGTAGTTCAAGTTCTAAAAGTAGTTCTTCTAGTTCAAGTTCTCAGAGTTCAAGTAGCTCTTCTCAAAGTAGTTCAAGTAGTTCAAGTTCTAAAAGTAGTTCTTCTAGTTCAAGTTCTCAAAGTTCAAGTAGTTCTTCTCAAAGTAGTTCTTCCAGTTCAAGTTCTCAGAGCAGTTCTTCTAGTTCAAGTTCTCAAAGTAGTTCAAGTAGTTCCTCTGTAAGCGGTTCAAGTAGTTCTCAGAGCAGTTCTTCTAGTTCAAGTTCTCAGAGCAGTTCATCTAGTTCTTCTGTAAGCAGTTCATCTAGTTCCTCTGTAAGCAGTTCAAGTAGTTCTCAGAGCAGTTCATCTAGTTCAAGTTCTCAAAGTAGTTCATCTAGTTCTTCTGTAAGCAGTTCATCTAGTTCCTCTGTAAGCAGTTCAAGTAGTTCTCAGAGCAGTTCATCTAGTTCAAGTTCTCAAAGTAGTTCTAGTAGTTCTTCTGTGAGTAGTTCTTCAAGTTCTCAAAGTTCAAGTAGTTCTTTGGTAGGGGAATCATCTTCTAGTTCTGTCTCAGCTGGTTTTAGAGATTGTTATATAGAGCACGATGTCGCATTAGGAGGAATAAAGGTTGTTGTTAGGAATATATTAGTAGAGGTTTTTAAATAAAAATTTGAGAATGAGATAGAATGGATAGTTATATATATTATAATGAAGATGAGAATAGATTAGAAGTTTATAATGAAGGTAATTTAATAATTGCTTTTGAGAATCAAGATGCTCCAATGGGAGCAGAAGAAAGTTATATGACATATAATCCTGTTTTAAATAGATTAGAAGTATATAGTAGGGGGTTTTTAATAAGAAGTTATGGCTAAGATTATTAATTATGTAAATACAGAGCCAGATAGTGATAATTCTAGGGATATAGGTTCTTCAGTCAAGAGATTTGCTAATATTTTTGGAGCAAATGGGGAATTTAATGGATCTCTTAAAATTCCTGTTTTTGATTCTCATCCATCCCTTACAGCTGTGCAGAAGGATAGAGGAGGAAATGTTTATTTTAATAGACTTGAAAAAGTGTTGTATATTTTTGATGGAGAAGGATGGGTTGGTATTTCTGGTAATGTAAGTTAAGAGTTATTAATTTTTTGAAGGAAAATAAAAAAAAAGGATAAGAAAATGTATTTTAGAATATAATGAAAACAAGGTTTTTTATCTAGGTTTATTATGCCCAATATAGCAATAGGAACTAAATTAGAGAGACCAGTAGTTAGACTGGTAGGCACCCTTAATGCAAATAATAGTTTAAGACCGTTTAATAGTAATGTAGATCATACTAAGATTGTGGAACGAGTGAGTAGTAGTCTATCAAGAAATAGAGTTAGTAGTGAGACAGAATTGCATGAAAATAATCTTTTAACCTTTTATAAAGAAGTAAGAATTATTATAACTCCATATAGTGATTATCCTGTAAGAAGGTATCGTAATGAAAGTCAAAAATTGAGTGCTCTTGAATTTGAAGGGAAAACTCCTATTCAAGGGAATGTAATGGGATTGTATGCTGAAACTTATTATACTTTAAATGGTAAAAGTCCTAGTAGAACAAAATCATATTTATATAAATATGATTCTTCAGGATTTAGATTAAGAAGGAATTATGCAGGAGATGATAATATAATTTTAAAGACAAAGACTTATTATAGGGGAAGATCAAGTGATATCACTATTGTTAAGTTTAGGATTTTTAATCCTGATATAGAAGATGTTAATGATAGAAAAATGTAAATTAACTTTATTAAAAGGAGCAACAAATAATGGCTATAGAAATTAATAACCCCAAAGATGTTATTAATCCTCCTGAGATTAGAATAACTGGTCGAAGAGTGGATATATCTAAAAATGCAACAACCGGATCTACCGGAACAGGTGCTCAGAAGTTGAAAATTGCGACTTATACGTTGCCTTCTAAGACAAAGAGTATACAAAGTGCTTCGTGGAAAAATCAAAATAATCCTCCTATGACATTTTCTGGAGAGGTTGTTATGGAGATCTTTCCTCATGATTCTAAAATTCATAGGCCAAATAGTTATTTGGCTGAACAGGATATAAGGAAAGATAGAACAGGTTTGCTTTCTACTCCAGGTAAAGGAACTGTTGTGGTAGGTAAAAGGGGCGAAGGGAAATTACAACAAACTGTTGTAAAAGGTTCTCAGTCTCTTGAATTTGGTAAAAATACCAATACTTATTATTCTGTTAATGGAAAAACTCCTACTAAATCAGCAGCACATTTGTATAAAGGCCCAGTCAAATTACATTCTAATGCAACTGGAACCAATAAAACTGTTATTAAGGCAAAAACATATTGGAAGGGTGGCATTAAGGGAGTAAGCGATATTGTAGGAGAAATATATATTATTCCTTCTAGTAGAAAAGTTGGTCAAGAGGAAGTATTTCCTAGCGGCAAACATGGGTAATTAAAAAATAAAAAAATAAATAGGAGATATATTATGAATGCTTTAGTAGCTTTGATAGCAGGTATGGTAATAGGGGTTATTTTAGATCGCCCATTAACTGCTCTGTTTAAATATATTTGGTCTAAAACAGTTAGTAAAAGTTAATGAAAGATTAAATTCTTTCAATTTTAATACAGAGGATTTACCTCTTAAAATCCACAGACTTATAGTTTGTGGATTTTTTTTAATATTTATACCGATAAGAAGATAGAAAGTAATTTTTTGAGGGAAATAAGATGATAGCTTATATCAATACTAATAAAAAAACTTTAATTTTACACACTAATACAGGCAAACATGAAGTTCCTTTTTCAAAAATACAACAAATAGAAGATTACTTAGAAGATGCAAAGGTATATTATATTACAAATGCCATTGAAGTAAATGCAATTGATATTGTGAATTTAGTTAATTCTTTAGAAGGGAAAAAACCTCAAAAACAAATGCCTCAATCAAACAATCAATATCTACATTGTATTACTGAGGGAGCTATTTATATAAGAGATGTAAAATTTAAGAATAAATATGATTTACATTTTTATGATGATAAAATGAAAGAACTTATTAGTAAAGATACTTCTTTACAAAATTTATTAAATACAGGTCAATTAGAAATTATTAATGAGGCACAAAGAAGAAAATTGTTGAAAGGGTTAAATCTTAAAAATCAACAAACTCTTAATAGAGACAAGTTGAAAGATGCAAGTTTAGATAAAATAATAATAGATGGAACTGTAGACGATTTTATAAATAGTAGTCCAGATGATGATTTTATAGGTATCAATATGGATGGAGAAGAGGAAGATGTTGTAATAGAAACAGAAATGGAAAAGAATTTAAGAACAATAAGGAATAATAAATCGTAATATGAAGATATTAATAGTTCATCTAGGAACTTTATCTCAACTTATTCCAGCTACAAGTATTATTAAGGGGTTGTCTAAGAAATCTCAATGTGATATTACATGGGTTGTAGAATCAGAGGAATATAAAGATCTATTTAGATATAATAATTTTGTTAAAAAAGTTATTACATTTTCTGAATTAAAAGAAATGAAAGAAGTTTTTGATGTTCTTATTAATTTGTATCCCAAATTTCCCCACAAAAAATGTAAAGATGTTGAGATAAGAGCATCATTTGATTATAGCTTTGAAGATGAATTTAAAAACTTTGTGGATATAATGTATCACAAAAAATTATCAAATATTAATATATTTCAAATATATTATAAATTATCAGGATTAAAGTGGAAGGGAGAAGGGTACGATATACAGTATTATCCTAGAGCACGTTCTAAGAAGAAGAGAGTAGGAGTAGCAGTAGCTAATGCTAATTTAAGAAATTATATAACTAATAAACTAGATTTAAAAGATAAAAAAATTTGGCATATTCCTCATAAAAAAAATATTTTTAAAAAAATGGATGAAATTAATAGATGTAAAGAAATAATAACTGATGATATGACGACTTTCCATTTATCTATGGCTTTAAAGAAATATGTTTATTTTTTAAGGTCTTTTCCTTCTAATATAAAAATGGAATTTTTTGGGAGTGGACAGATATTTGATGTTCCATTAAATATCATTCAATAAAATGAGAAAATTAAAGGATAGAAAAATAAATACAGATATACACCTAGAAAAACAAAAGATTAAAATTATTACTGAAGATATAAAGAAACCAGTAATTTATAAACCTAGTCGATATGGTATTCCAGACAAATATACTGGTAAAGGAGTAAAGATTGTTGTTATAGACTCGGGATGCCCCAAACATAAAGATATAAAAATAGAAGGGGATAAAATGAGTTTTTGTGAGAATGACAAAAATGAATATGACAAGATGGGTCATTCCACTATTATTTCTGGAATTATAAATGCTAATAATAAACAGACAATTAGGGGCTTAGCTCCTAATGCTAAAGTTAATTATGCTAAAGTAATAGATTCACAGGGTAAATGTAGCTTTAATTCTCTTGTTTCGGCAGTTTTGTGGAGCGTAGTTAAAAAGGCAGATATTCTTGTTATAGCTTTAGGAACACAATATGATTTTAGTGTTTTACATGATGCTATTAAGAAAGCATCTGAGAATATGCTTATTTTTGCCGCTGCAGGAACTATAAAGTCTGAGAAAGATGAAATTGATTTTCCAGCTAGGTATGATCAAGTTTTTTCTGTCTCTTGTTTAACACGTAGTAAAAAAATTAATAATATTTTAACAAAGAAAACAAATTTCTGTTTACCAAATAATAAAAAATTAACAACATATCTAGATAATTCATATATAAAGATGGGAGGATCTAGTATTGCTACTGCTATAGTAGCAGGAATGTCTGCATTATCAATAGAAAAAGCTAGATCTTCTACCTCATCAAAATTAAGTACTGAGTATATTTTTCCAGAAATTGAAAAAATGTTTGATTCTGAATGAAAAAAAAAGGTTAATACCTATAATCCTCGAATAAGAAAATAAAACTTATTTTAAGAGGAAATCAATGTCTGAAATTAAGGATACTCCAGAACAATATAGTCAAGAACATTGCTTCTACAAACACTCTCTAGTTGAAAAAGATATAGGGGAAGTTAAAAAAGATACAGAAGAAATTAAAACACTGATTACATCAGTTAAAAAAGAAATTACACAAGAGGTAAAAGATAGCGGAGAAGATATAAATCAAAAAATACACTTCTTTAAAGAAAAAAATAATAGCAAACTTGATGATATAGATTTAGCATTCAGAGGAAATGGAAAAATAGGAATATTTGAACAAATAAGAAATTTGAATAAACAAATAGAAACTTTGAATAAAAGATTAAAACAAGGTTTCTGGTTCTTTATATCATTATTGATCTTTCTTACAGGAGGAAGCGTAATAGGAATTGAGAAAAAAAAGATAGGAGAATTCTTCTTCGGAAAACCTAAAATAGAAAAAAATGTAGGAGAAAATAAAGAAAAAATAGAAGTAATAATAGATGGAAAAAAATTACATGAAGATATGTATAAAAAAGAGGAGAAAAAATCTCCATAACTATATGAGATATAACTATGAATACTGATTTTAGGGGAAATTTTAAACAAGGGTCAACTCCAAATCTAATATTAAAAATAGCAGATTTAGATGGAACCCTGATAGACCCTAGTATTATACTAGTTACAATTACAGGTCCAAATGAAAATGTTAGCGCAGGAGATATAGTTCTTGCAGATCAAACTCCATATCAAGTAACAAGCGGTTATTATGTTTATGAGTGGAGTATAGATGCAGATCAAATAGTTGGAACTTATACAGTTGATTGGGAATATGTTGTAAGCGGAGTAGGAACTCATCAATATCATACAGTTGTAGTAGTAGAAGATCTAGATGATCAACCTTCTTATTATACAGAACGAATACAAGCTTTAAGAACTGCTCTAGAACACCACATAGCCTGTGCTCAAAACATCCCTATATATTTTGAACAGTCGAAACCTTCCAGAGATAGATCTGCCTTTGATTTTTCATTTAAAAGATGGAATCAGGCTTCAGGAGTTAGAGTTTATAGAAATCAGGATCTAATAGAAACAAATGTTGATGTAGATTGGAATAAAGGACAAGTAGTCTTTTCAGATACTTTACTTGATCAAGATGTTATTAATGTAGATTATAATTTTAGATGGTTCTCCGAAGATGAAATAGATAGATTTATAGCTAATGCAATATTGTCTATTAATGCTTTTGCTCCTGCATCAGGATATACAGTTTATGATATTCCTACTAGGTTTATTCCTGCTCTCTTATATGGAGCTTCAAAAGATGCACTTAGGCAAATGATGATGTGTCTACAATTCCAGCAACCACAGCAGGTCTTCGGAGGAGAAGAAGCAGCTCAAAAGGCTTTCACTAATATGGAATCACTAAAAAAGAATTATGAGGAAGATTGGAAACTGCTTCTTGAGCAAAAGAAACTAGGTCCTTATCCTTCCCTACAAATGAGTGTTACACCAGAATATACCCTCCCCGGAGGAAGGTCCCTATCTCCAGAAACAACGGTTTTTTGTATCGTTAATGAGGATTTTAGAGGGTATGATTTTGAGAATGTATATACAACAACAAGAAATAGAAAAACAAATGTATGTGATGTAGAAGTAAGTATATATACATTAAAAGATATTTATAAATTATTTAAACAAGGTTATGAAATAGAAATTTTATCTCATAGCAATATAACTGGCAATCTTATTTTTTCTCCTATTAATTATGTTTGGCAATCAGGATTTAAAACTGTATATGAATTAAAAACAACTAATGGTTATTCTATATTATCAAGTGATGAACATCTATTTTATGTTAATGGAAAATATATTCCATTAATGGATATAAGAATAGGAGATGAGGTTATAACATCTGATAATCATAATATTGAGACTTCAAGAGTCAAATCTATTAAACAGAAGAAGAGAAAGCAAGAAATGTTAGATTTAGAAGTTTATGAAACAGCAAATCTATTTGCTAATGGAATTAAATGTCATAATTCAAGGTGGTTCAGATACCTCTTCAAAGGCTAGATAATTCTAAAAAACCTATTTTTTGTCTTAATAACCCTTATTTATCTATCACTCCAAATCCTCATGTATATACAAGATAAAAGATTATATTATTTTTTTTAATATAATCTTTTTTTTATTAAAGGTTTTTGCCAGTTAGTTTCGATATATATTAGTAGGAGATAGTTTGGATATCTATAATAGAAAGGTTATAAAATGGATAAAGATTATATTGTTTGTATGATATGTAATAAAAAAGTAGGAGTTATAAATCATTTACATTTAAAATCTCATAAAATGACTACAAAAAAATATGTTAATAGATTTCCTGATGCCAAATTAAGTTCTCAATCTATGCTAGATAAAAGAAGTAAGAAATTAAAAGGCAAAAAAAGAACTGAAGAAACTAAAAAAAAATTATCAGAATCTGTTAAATTAAGCTGGAAGAATAATCCAAATCAAGGAAGAACAGGACACCCATTAAGTGAAAAAAGTAAAAATTCTCTTTCTAAAAAAATGATGGGACATGAGGTTAGCGAGGAAACCCGTAAAAAGATTGGTATATCTGGTCTTGGTAGAATTCCCTGGAATAAGGGATTAACGAAATATGATGATGATAGAATAATGGGAGTATCTAAAAAAGTTAGTGAATGGAATAAGATTTATATGACAGATGAGATAAAAAATAAAATTAGTCAAACTTTAAAGAAAAAATATGCTGAAGGAATGAAAATCCCTAATGCCAAAAATGGGCATAGAAAGGATCTAAAAATGTCTTTTAGAAGTAGTTGGGAAGCTAATTATGCCAGAGTTTTAAAATTTAATGATAAAAGTATAGATTATGAAAAAGATAGATACATTTTATATAAGGATGATGGTTCTATTATTAATGTTTATACTCCTGATTTTAAGATAGATAAAAAAGTGTATGTCGAAATTAAGGGACATGCAGATGCTTTCGATGAATGGGGATGTAGCTGTAAGAGGTGTTTAAGAGATAAAAATAAAATGAGATTAATGGGAGAGCAATATCCTGAAATAAAAATAAATTTGATAGGAAGAAAAGAATATCAAAAATTATGTGGAGAATACAATTATTTTGTTGATAACTGGGAATTCACTAGATGGGATGATGAAAAATACACTTGGAAAAAAGAATCTTAATTTTTGAAAAAGTGAAAACATTTCTTATATCATAGATCGAATACGTATGCCTCAATATGGAGGTGATTTTAGATATGAGCCTATATTTGTATTCTAATTCCCAGTATGCGATATAAGATAGGAGCAAAATAATGACTGAGAAAGAATTAAGATTTAAAGCAGATGATATAGTTGAGTTATTAAATTTGTCTGAGAAAACCCCACTGCTTGCGGTGGGGATGAATCAGACTTTAAGTCAGCCGAAGGCTGACGAATATGCTCAAGTTCTTTAAAAAGTAAATATTTTCACAATTCTTAAAGAAAAATAAAGGATTTTAATGCTAGTAAAAACATTTTAGCTGAAGGCTTAAATGTTTTTTATTCTACCGTAGGGCATACGGGAAGTAACGCCTGTGGAGACGATAAGGTTCATTTTTCTTCTGTAAAGAAGAAAAAGGTGGTCGTCAAGGAAACAGGAAAAGTTCTAACTAGTTTAATAGGTTAGAAGCCTCAGGGCTTGCCCTGAGGAGTGTCACAATACGATATATGGTTTTTGTTTCTCATGTTATTGGAAATGGCAATTTGATATAAAGTTGCTCAGGATTTCCTACTTATTCCTTATAGAGGTAACAGTTTTGAGTGTTAGAGAGCAATCTTATAGGTTGCTCTCTATTTTTCACTGAAACATAGTTTTTTTCTTTTATATGATTGACAAGTTAATCAATTTTTCGGAGTAATAAAATGACAATTTATGAAAAATCAAACTCAATAACAATACTTTCAAATGTATCTATCAAAACAGATACCAAAAAACTCTATCATAAATTAAGAGAACAAACTGTAATAGGTATGAGAGATTTGCAAGATTTGTCAGATGGCATCTGTTTGGATATGGGAATACCAGTTGTGCCAGTCTTATTCAAAGGGGAACAACCAAAAACAAGAAAAGGGACGATCAGAGGTCAATACGTATACTATCACGGTCAAATTCTCTCTAGTCAAATACAAGTATATAAATATACAGCAGTAAGAAAAAAACAAGTTGCTCCAAAAACAGCAGTATTTATATTACTGCATGAAATAGGACATCATATCGACCGAACTTTCCTAAAATTGTATAAATCACTACACACAAGTGGTTTCTATGCAAGACTACAATATTTAACTCAATTACTTGCATAATTTTCACTGAAATTCTTTTTTATTCCTTTACACCACTGATAAGTTAATCAATTTTTCGGAGAATAAAAAAATGAGTAAATATAATACTGACCAGATTAAGAGAGTAATAGAATCAAATAAAGATAATGCTTATTGTCTTAGATTGATAATAAAAGGGGAAAATGATAAGACTAATAACCTGAATATAACAGAAAAACAAGCAAACCAAATACTTGAAATATTGAGGTAATAAAATGATAACAGTAAAAGATGTAAAAGTTAAACATAAGTCATCAGACCAAACACAACACTTAAAGTGGGAAAATTACTTTTTTCAAATAGGAAAATTAAACACCTTTGGTATTACAAAAGAAAATGGGATTTTTAGGTTTTATGCTAAACACTGTAAAACACTTCAAGAAGCAAAAGAATATATTGCTGAATATCTTAATAATGGTGGCAATATTCAATCTATTTAGCCCTTTGATAGCCATTTAGTAAAGATAATCGATTGTGAGCAATCCTGGGGCTTTTTGAGTAATTCTGTAGTTTCACTGAAGCATAATTTTATCCTTTTATACAGTTGACAAGTTATTTATTTTTTAAGGAGTAAGATTATGAAGGGATTACATTGTTCAATCTATGAATCAAAAGATATTGGGAACTGCTCAAATAATGGAATATCAGCAAGATATAAAGAAGTAAACCTGTTGGGAGTAAAAAGACTAGATGGCTCTTTTGAACCATCATGCTCTATTTTTGAATCAAGTGAGACTATTCCACCAGTTATAATCGAAGAACGAAAACCGTGTGGCAAAATATATTATTCTGCTTATCCATGCGATGAAAAAGGAAATAGACTTAATGGGTGGTTTATGTTTGGAGGAGCTTTTATTAAAACGTCCGATAGTCGTTTTCCGTTTGATTATCCTATACCTTTACATGATAGACTCGAATAAGGCAATTCACTGAAGTATAATTTTATGTCTTTATACAGTTGACAAGTTAATTATTCTTTAAGGATTAAGATTATGATGTTATTAACAAAAGAGAATAGAAAAGCACTTCCACCAATTCGTAGCCAAGAAAACGAAACGGATCCGATAATTAAAGTTAAGTTCTTTGATCCCACTGGCTCTTTTACTTGGTTTGCTTATGAAGGAGAGCCAGTAAAAGATGAAAACGGTACAGAGATTGACTTTGAATTTTTCGGTATGGTCACATCGTCAATGTGCCCCGATGGAGAGTTAGGTTATTTTCGTCTTAATGAGTTAAAAACTTGTAAGCAAGGTATGAGAGGTTTAAGAAGTTTAGCAATAGAGAGAGATAGGTGGTTTACTTCAAAACCATTGAGTAAGATAACAACAACAAGTTAGTCAAAATAGAAAGAAAAAAATGGGTTGGTATTTTGAACAAGTAAAACTATATAATAGACTTACAAGATTGTCTAAACCTAAATGGATGTTAGATATTGTTGAAAAATTTAAGGCTATTAGAAATAGTAGAAGGAGACACCAAGAGAAATTAAAGAAAAGAAGAAATTTCACTGAAGTATAATTTTCTATCTTTATATGGTTGACAAGTTAATTAAAACCATTTTTAAGGGAACAAGATTATGGCAACAAGAGAATGGACTCAATTCGACATCGAAGCAGCAGCAGAAGCAACAGCAATTCATGCTTTAAGAAAAATGAGACCACAAGGCATTAAGCCAAAAAAAGCAAAAGGAGTTATGAATCATCGAACAGTAGCCAATGCAAGATTGATAGATAATCTATTGCTTGCATAATTCCAATATTAAGGTATAGTTGAAGACGTAGGACTCTCTAACTATGCCTATTTTTAAGTATTGAAGGAATAAAAACGATGGAAATGACAATAAGTGGTGGTATGGAAGTTCTTAAAATAACAGAGAAACAAGTTGAAAGTAAAATAATTGCTCTTGTTAATAACCAAACATTTCAATATAAAGCAAAAGTTAATAGTGCAGATGAAAATGTTGAATTTTTGGGTAATATTATGGGAAAAGAACACCCGTCAAAAGGATTATTATTTGCAAATATTAAAAGAAAATTTCCCATATTGCCAAAAGAACAAATAGTGGATTTGGTTACTAATTTTTTAATTGGTATGATGAAAAATCCTCCAATAATTATAAATCCATAATTCACTGAAGTATAATTTTATATCTTTATATGGTTGACAAGTTAATCAATCATTTTTTAAGGACTGAGACTATGACGGCAACAAAAGAAGCAAGAATTAAAGAAGCAATACAGCAAGCCGAATTATTCAATAATCCGATTGAACGGATTAGTAGGAGCGACTTTATTGTCTTTTTGCTACAAAATGAAAAAACAGGTGCTCGTTTTGTAGAATTGTATAGTCGCGGCAAAGTTCATAAAATGAACAAAAGTAAAATTGTTAGGGGAGAAAAAGCAGGAGAAAAAGGAGTAAATCGTTTTGATGGTAAGGTAGTCAAAGTATCGACTAAAAACGGTCGATTGAATTGGTTTTATGGTAATGCCGTAAATAACCAAAGAGATAGAGAAGAAATTTTTGAAAAGTTCGTTCCTCAAAAAAGAACATGGGGCGAATATATCTGTAATCCTTTTCTTCTTAAAAAGTCAAAAACAGTTATCGACCATACAAAATTCGATAAGAAAACAGAAGAGGAAATCGAATATGGTATTTATGTCAATTTTAAGTTTGAGCGTTCCGATAATATCTACTACGAATGGAAAGAAAGTGGAGTAAGATTGTCGGAAAAAGAAGTTGTTGAGATGATGCAATTTGTTGCTTATCCGACAAAGAGCAAAACTCAAGAAACAGAAAAGGAAATAATAGTCAATAATTTTAATATTATGACTATTGAGATGATGAAGATAGACAAAGTATTGTATGTCTTGAATGACTAAAAAAATAACTTGTCTTTAGCCCTTGGCTTTGGGGAGCCAGGGGCTATCCTTATGTATCCATTGTGGATATAGATAGTATAGAATAGAAAGAAGATAGAGAATAGAGAGAATAGGAGGGAACTGATCAGGGTAAAGAAGATATTAAATGTATTGAATGTAAAGAAGATATATTTTGTCCAGAATAAATTCGTTTGGGCACACCCCGCCCCCTAGCTTGTTGCACAACTTACCTCCCCTATATTAACATGAGACTCCTACCACCTGCCTTTTTTCACTAGGGCAAATTTCCCCGTCAAAAATTAATAAACTTTAACTTTATTCCCCTTTTTTTTGAAAGTGAAACACTTTTTTACTATAATCGACCTATGAGCAAGATCTGTAAATAAGTGAATTAAAGAATGTATAAAACTTACACTAGAAGTGAATTAGATTGGACTATTCAGAATTATCCTGAAATGGGAAATGCTGGCTGGGCATTTTGGCAAAACTGGGAAAAAAAGGATTGTCTTAATAATGAGGAATTTAAAAAATCACTACTTGAAGATAATCATAGATACGGCATAACTGATGTTTTATTCGCGGAAGAGGTAAAAGCTTATGATCATCGTAAAGACATTTTATCAGACTACTATCCTGTCTTCATTAAGACAGGATGTGTTAAGACATTAAAAGCACTAAATTTTATTTTTCCTCATCAAAGACCAAGAGTTAATATATTTGATCTACTGGATTTAGAAGATGAGTAAAATAGCATCAGGAGCAACATCATCAACATGGAATATGAAATACAATAATGCTAAATGGGAATGTAGTGAAATAAAAGAGCATAGAATAGTAGAAATAGAATCTAAAATTTTAGAATACATGGATTATCTCTTATTTGAGATAACAGAACTAAATGATCTAAATCAATGTTTTACAAAATGGGATATATTAGATATATGAGTTTTGAAGAAATAGTAAAAAGCCATAGTAGTAGTAATGAGGGTCTAATATATGATCCTTATGGACTTCATAGAGCAGGACTTTATCCTAATTGGAAAGAAGAAACCGCTCTTCAATATATTTCAAGAAAAAAGAAACAAAAAGAGAAGGAAGAAAAGAGATTAGTAAAAGTTCTTAAAAAATTAAAAATATTAGAAATAAAAGCTGAAATTTTAGGAAATATGGATTTTCTCTTAGAAGAGATAAAAGAATTAAATAGATTTTTTGTAAGATGGGATATAATTGACATATGAAACAAGAAAAAGATATATTATTTACTCGTAAATTCTATCCTAAACAAGCAAGTCAAGGATGGCTTTTTTATGTCTTTCGATATAGAGCAGATGATAATACTCTTTCAAATAAAAGCATTATAGAAGATATGAGAGATTGGCAAGCGACTGAAATATCTCATTCTAGAGAGACAACTGCTTATCTTGATACTGGAGAATGTCGGGATGATTTATATCCAATTTTTGTAAAGATAAACAAGAAAGAAATTTTAGAACAATTAGGAGCGCTTCGTTATATTCTTGTATACACAGGAATAAATAGATGGAATATATTGGACATATGAATAGAATAACAATAACAGAACAAGCAATATCTCATAATGAGATGAGCAAGATTAATTTTGCGGCAAAAGATAAAAAGAGATTAACGGTTTTTGCTATTAATCTTCTCTTAATAAATCAATACTTAAGATTAGACGAAGAACAGAGACAACATTTAAAGGAAGGACATTATTTACTTCCTATTGCTCTTGAAAATACTCCAATATATTTAAAAAGAAATGATTTATTAGGATATTTTGTAATACATGTTTCAAGTAATACGGATATAAGTGGCAAAGAAATTGATAGGATACATAAAACAGAATTTTTAAGAGAAGCCTTTTGGAAAAATTATGGTTGGATACAAGATGCCTTTAAACAAGAAGGATGGGAAGTGAGAGCAAGTTGCCCTAATCCTGAAGACCATAGAATATGGTTATCTTTTTCTGTTCTTCCGCAAAAAGTTTCTATATGGGATCTGTTAGATATATGAAAAATTGGACTGAAGATAGTTGGGTATATATATATGAGGATATAAGTTTAAGAAGATTAAAGACTCCAGCAGCTATTAGCATGACTCTTAAACATTATCCTAAGATGGGAAGAAAAGGTTTTCTTTTCATAGCTAATGCAAGTAAAGATAGAGAATATAATATAGATAAATACAGAAAGGCATTAAAAAAAGAGAAACTGTTTTTTGATAAATCTTTAACAGCCTATAATGCTGATGATAAAGTTATGGAAAATTTATTTCCATTATTTGTAGAAACAAAAGATCCTAAGATTTTAAAAAGGTTAAAGTTTGAGCCTTCTGCAAGAGCAAGAGTATCTAGAAATGAGTTATTAGATATATGATAACAATAACAAAAAACAATACGCAAATTACTATTGAACATTATCCAAAAATGGGTAGAGATGGTTGGTTGTGGTATTGCAATTATGTTAGAGATGATTATGATGGACCAAGAGAATCAACAAAACAGATATTAGATTTAACAAAAGGATATTATTCATATGCTATTTGTTATGCTAAGTGGTTAAAGGCTTATTCAACAGGTGATAATATTTATTGTCGTGAAGATCTTTATCCTATATTTATTAGATTAAGAAATAAGAAGATTCTAGAGGAGATAGGATATATTTCTCCTTTTCCAAAAATAATAATTAGTAGAAGTGAGTTATTAGATATATGAGTAGAGAACGAATAGAAAAATGGATTGAAGATGCATATCATATGGGAACTAGTAGGTTTAGAGTTGGCTTAAATCCTCTTTATATGAAAATAAAAAAAGAGGGTAGAAGATTAGCACCTCATTCTTCTTATTTTTTATATGAAGGAAATATCTATAGTTATGAGGGTAGTTATGGTATGTTGCTTTTTGAAATAGAAAAAGGGGATTCTAGATATAAAAAACTAAAAATAGATTTTGATCGAAATTTTCCTAAAGTAAGTAGAAATGAGTTATTAGATATATGAGTGAGAATTATGCATTGACTAATTTGATTGAGGGAATTTATGAACAGCTTAATGAGTATACTATAAAGATGGTTGATCCAGAAATAAGTGTAGACGAATTAAATAAGATATGGATAGAAGATAGAATTGAACACACTCTTAGGCATTATCCAGAAATGGGTAAAAGTGGTTATTTATTTTGGGGCAATAGAGATAGAGTTTATATAGATAAAGACTTAAACAGGTCAGAGAGATTAACTAAAAATTTTTCCGAAACCGAGATTTTACAGAGTTATAATAGTCTTCAATCTATCGAAGTGTATTATGGTTTTCAGCATATTGGATATGATAGACATAATCAAATAGCAACAGCAGTATATCCGATTTTAGTTAAGATAGCAGATGAAAAAACTTTAATAAAACTTAAAGCACTTAGAATAAGAATTAATAGATGGGATTTGATGGATATATAATGAATCCAACACTAGAATATGATATAGAAAAAACTAATAAATATTATCCTGAAATGGGTAAATTAGGTTGGTACTTTTATAGTAATGGCAGCACAGAACCTAATAATACACATTGTCCTGAAAGAGAAAAGATATTAATGAACACAATAGATCCTGATACATATGATACATATTATGGTGCTGAAATGAAGGGTTATCGAAGAAGTGGTATTTGTGAAAATTACTTATATCCTATATTCGTTAGAACAAAAAATATAGAAATTTTAAAAAAGATAAATAATATTCGACCTATTATAATCCCCAAAATTTTAATAAGTAGATTTGATTTTATGGATATATAATGATTAATGATCTTAACATAGCATTTACTAAAATGTATTATCCTAAATTAGCTAAAGAAGGTTGGCTCCTCTGGCATAATGAAGATAGGAGTATAGGTGAATATATTTCTGTACAAGAAATACTTTATAGAACAAAAGATTTAAAAACAACAAAAGTAAGGTTTGCTCGCAGTCAAGACTCTTATACAGTAAGTGGAAAAAAATTAATATCATTATTTCCAATATTCGTAAAAGTGGGATCTGGTAAAATTTTAGAAAAGCTAGGTTATGTTTTTTCTCCAAAAGTAAATAGATGGGAGTTAATGGATATATGAATATATCAAAAACATTAATAAAACCATTATCCCCTAAAGATATATGTAATATTCCCACTTTATATAATTTTTCTCAAAAAGAAACCATATTTCTTCATACTAATTTATGGTTAATGAAAAAGTTTTTAGATTTAGATGAAAATCAACAAAAAAGAGTAAAAAAAGGAAAAGGTTGTATAACAATTTGGTTTTCAGATATTCCAGGAGCTATTACTTCTCCTTATTTTAATAATGACAGATTTCTTAAAGATAAATTTATAAAAGAACACATATGGTTTACAAAACCTTTTATAGAAAAAGGTTGGAGAATTGACATTAAAAGAGGAAGCAGTTTTCAACTTATAGGTATCTCATTTCGTATATTAGATTATAAAGAAATAATAAATAAAAAAGTTAATATATTTGAGTTGATGGACATATGAAAACAGGAATAGTAAATAAATGGCTGGGTAATAATCTTCAACAAAGAGGTGATTCTTGTTGGAGTTCTATATCAAATCCACTTTATGAAAAGATTGAAGAAGGAAAAAGATTATCTCCTTATTCCAAATTTTATTTATATAAAAACACTTTATATGAATATATGTCTAATGATCTTTATAGAGAGTGTTGGGATAAATATTTTCAAGAGATCCCAACTAGTGATTCAAGACATTATATAATAAAAGTAAAGTTCTTTAAAGAAAAGAAGATTCCTGTAAATAAGTTTGAGTTATTAGATTTAGATGAATAGATTAAATAAACCCATAACTCATTATGAATTAAGTCAGATAAACTTTAAAGATAGTTCTACTGGAGAAGAGGTATCAAGAAAAAAGAGAATAATATTTTTAATTAATCTTTCATTATTAAATGAATATACAAAATTAAATAAGCTTCAAAGAGAGAATTTAGCTCGTAGTTATACCGTTCTTAAATTCTCTATAACGAATAGTGTTTTATCTGAATTAATACAATCTTTCAGATACTTTACAACAGCAGTTAGTGGTGATTCCGAAGGCAATGAAATACATAGAAAAACAAGATTCAGAAATGATTATTTTTGGAAAGATTATTCTTGGTTAAAAGATGAATTTTCTAAAAAAGGATGGAAGATGGGTGTGTTTTGTTACTATCCTAGCACTAAAAAAGAGATGTGGTTTGAATTTTATCTTTTACCGCAAAAAGAAAGTGAAAGCATAAAAAGGTATGATTTACTAGATATATGAATTGGATATCAACAAAAAGACAGATGCCTCCGATGGGCAAAAATGTTTTAATATTTACCGATTTAGAGTATTATAAATTGGCTCAAAGAATAGATGAAAATCCGTTTTCTTTTTTAATAATAAAAGAATTTACAAACAATACATCTAAACAGCCTTTTTTTACAGCAGGAGGTAGGTTGACTCGAAATGCAGTAGTATGTTGGACATATCTTCCTGAGCTTATAGTATCTAAAAAAATAGTGAAAAAAGAGAAAATATCAATACATGAATTAATAGATTTGGAATAATAAAATGAATGGACTTTATGAAATCATAATAGAATATAAATGTAAGGACGATATCCATAAAATATTTTATTATCTGGCTCCTACTGTAGAATCAGCAAATAAGCAAATAGACGGTATAAGTAAAGGCGGGAAAAATCTAATAAGTTTATTTGTTTTCGAGTGTATTGAAGGAACAACTAAGAAAAAATTAGTATCTGGAGAAATTAATTGTGAAGAAACATCTAAGTTTTCAGGTGATTTTTTTAAAAAGAACATGAAAAGATTATAACTAAATTTACTAAATTTGAAATGATGGACTTAGAAGGATGAATATAATAATATTTATAATATTACAGTTAGTAATCCTTATGGGTATAGTTATGTCTCCTTTAAAATCTCCTATACTTGTTGTGCTTTTAATGTGTTGTATAATTTCTAGTCTGGTATATATGATGATAGATTTTAAGAGAGAAGAAAAAAAACTTGATGATGAACTAAAAGGTATAAATGATCATATAGAAAGATTAAGAGTGCAAGAAAAAGAAGCAGAAGCAGAAATGAAGAGAAAAAAGAAAGAGCTACAAATAAATAGTCACATAGCGGCAAGTATGTCTCTTTTAATGAAAGAAGTAAAAGATTTAGGCAACCATTATGATAGATATGACTTAATGGATTTAGAATGAATTTCAAAACAGAACCTATTAGCGTTGATGATATAACTGAATATTTTTACAACAACAACAATAAAAGAAGATTTGCAAAGATTTGTAACAGAGATAGCGAGACTTCAAAAGGAAGAAGCAGAAAAGAAAAGAATACGTGAAGAAGAAGTGTTAAAGAATATGAGAGAATATGAAAGAAGAAAGAAGAAAAGAATATACATGAAAGAATATAGGGCTAAAAAGAAAGCAGAAAAGAATAAGATTTATAATAGATTTGAGATAATGGATATAGGAGAAGAAGAATGAATGTAGTCTTAATAATTCCAACTGGAATCGGGGCAAAAATTGGAGGAAATTGTGGAGATGGAGCAAGTTCAGCTCGTCTTTTAGGAGAAACTTGTGATAATTTATTAATTCACCCAAACGTTGTAAATGCGTCCGATATAAATTCTCAACCTCATAACTCATTATATTGCGAAGGCAGTATTTTGGATAGGTTTTTAGAAGGTAAAATTTTATTAGAGAAAGTTAATTCTAATAAAATATTAGTGGCGGTAAATAAGGAAGTAGATTATCAAAGTCTTAATGCGGTAAGTGCGGCTCGATGTTGTCTTGGAGTAGATGCTCAGATAATCGAATTAGACATTTCTTTAGAACTAATTGCCACAATGAAAAAATGGCATGGAGAGATGATTGCTTCAGGAGAGGTACGAGGATGGGAAAAATTAGTAGATCAAGTTAAAGAATATGAATTTGATGCTCTAGTGATAGCTACCCCTATTACTGTATCAAAGAAAATTATGAGTGATTATTTTGAAGGAATTGGTTCTAGGGTTAATCCTGTCGGGGCTGTAGAAAGTATTGCTAGTAAATATATTTCAAATGCATTAAATAAGCAAGTTGCTCATGGTCCGATTTCTTATACGATAGATGGACTCAATAGGGAATTAGATCCCACAAAAGCAGTGGAAGGTATTACAGAGAATTTTATACATTGTTGCTTAAAGGGTCTTCATAAAGCTCCCAGAATTGTTTTTGAACCTAGTTCTAAAACTTTAAGTAATAAGGATATAGATGTGATGGTTTCTCCTTACGGTTGTTGGGGTCCTCCTCATAGGTCTTGTATGGACAATAATATTCCTATTATAGTGGTAAAAGAAAATCAAACTGTTTTAAACGATGATTATCCTGAGTGGGATAAGATAATTTTTGTAGAGAATTATATAGAAGCAGCGGGGATGATTATGTGTATGAGGTCTGGGGTTCATCCTTCTACCGTTAGAAGACCCATTTCTTATACTTCAGTTGTAAATAAAGATTAATTATTTAATTGTAAAATTTTAATTTTAAAAAAGTTGTTTAATTGTTGCTTGTTATTATTTCCTTTTCCATATATTTTATGAAATTGTATATGACAATTTTCGCAAAGAGTAATACCATTAGATTTTACAAATCTTAATTTTTTATTAGACGACCATGATTCTATATGATGAGCATTTGCTTTCCTGCTTTTTTTAAAGCATTTCTGACAGACACCTTTATCTCTTACAAATATTGATGTTCTCCATTTTTTATATTCTGTTACATTTAGATTTCTTCCCTTTTCTCTTTCTTCATCTGTTTTATTTAGATTCCACATATGATTATTTTTACCAAATCTTTTTTGTTTTTCATTTCCACATTTTTTACATCTTTGCCCTACTTTAAATTTATAAAATTTAATTTTGCTTATATTTTTACATCCGCACTTATATCTCATAGAAGTATCTACATCTATATATTCTTTTTCTAATAATTTACATTTATTGTCTTTAAAATATTATTCAACATATTTAAATGTGTGTTTTTCAGAACCACTGCATTTTCTACATCTTTTTCCTTGTTTAAAATTATAAAATCTTGTTTTGCTTATATTTCCACAATTGCACTTATATCTCATTTTAGTTCGAGTGTTTTTATATTCTTTTTCTAATAATTCGCATCCTTGTTCTTTGAAATATCGACTGATATATTCTATGGTATGTTTTTTACTCATTTCCTTTCTCCAATTTTAAAACATAATCAACTATATAATCTCTAACTAAAGATGTCGGTGTTTTGTAATTTTCTTTTGCTGTTTTTTTAAATCTTTCATATAACTCTGTTGGCAATTCCACTCTTACAGCTTTAATATCTTTTTTCATATTATCTCCCCCACTATATAAATAATGTTATTCTGCTATATTACTTATGTAGTTCTACTACATAATCCTCTTTTTATTTTAAGAAAGTGAAAATATTTTATAGTATAATATATAAGGAATTTTAATATATTTCGTGGTTAGAAAGAAATAATATGGCAAATAGTTCGTGGGTAATATGGAAGAGTTTAAAGTATGAAACTATTTATAGATTAAATAATTTTGATGCAATTAAGATAACTCTTAAGTATTATCCTGAAATGGGAAAAAGGGGTTGGTTATTTGCTGCGAATTCTAATGGTATAAAAAAAGGTTTCTATAAAGAAGAAGGAATACTTTATGCCCATAAACTAAATGCCTATGATAAATATGGGAAACCACTTGCTAGAGATTTTCCTACATTTATTGATATAGAAGATGAGGTAATTTTGAAAAAAATAGGTTATCTTGAATTGGTTAAATTTAATAGATTAGATATGTTGGATTTAGATTAATGGCAGACAGGAAAATATTTAGACATTTTGATAATGGAAAACCAAATCCTTCATTTAATATTATAATGAGTAGAGGATTAAGGTTAACTAAAGGTTCTAAATTCTTTTGCCTTAATGCAGATCTTTATGAAGCTACCACTGAAGGTGCTCCTCCTTACAGAATTAAATATTTTAAATTAATAAGAGCAGAGGATAAAAGACACCTTAAGATAGTAAAAAGATTTAAAGACAAATTCAAAGATACTCCTAGGGCAATAAGTATCATGGCAATAGAAGAAGAAGAAAATTTTAGGGGTTTTGCTGGATTTATACCAGAAAACAATATGAATAATTCTCTTCAATTAACCTTTAATTCATATGCAAAATCTTCTAAAATAGCTTCTTTTTCAGATATACGAATAACGGATTTTGAGGTTGTTTATTGTTGTTGTTTTGAAGGAGCTAATGCTCCATCTATTCATCAAGAACTTATGTCTTTTTATAAAAATACTAATAAAGATTATACTCAAATGAACATACCAGGTATTTTATTTATGCAAAATTTTGCAGGAAAAAGAAAATTGAAATGTGAAATGGGTAAATGTCATTTTAATATTTCTTCTATTTTTAAAGTTAGGTATAAACATTGGTTAGAAGTTCATGTAAATACAAGAGATTTTAGAGTACCAGAAAAAATAGATACAGATAAATTTACTTTATTGGATTTAGAATGATTATACGAAGATTTAAAAAAATAGTTATGAGATAACTCCTAAATATAAAAAGATAACGACTGAGGGGTTAAGGTTATCTCCTCGCTCCAAATTTTATTTATGTGTCTGAGAAAACCCCTATCCCTTGTGGTAGGGGATGAATCAGACTTGTCTGAACGTAGTGAAGACATTAGAGAATTCTCTTAAAAAAATTAAAGGTATTTCTCTTGAAAAGTGAAAACATATTAGTATAATAGTATATAATAGTTCTTTCAAAAGTTCAGAGTATGTGGT